>Ga0307437_1000521_pt1 | contig 30305 bp, 32 predicted proteins | sample SalMarWE160390MG_FD_202146 | JGI IMG/M metagenome (GOLD analysis project Ga0307437, IMG submission 202146) | Salt marsh sediment microbial communities from the Plum Island Ecosystem LTER, Massachusetts, United States - WE1603-90 | ecosystem: Environmental > Aquatic > Marine > Intertidal zone >...
CCTGCTCGCTCAAGGCGGTAAACATGCGGGAGGCAAAACCGGGGTTATTCTGCATGCCGGTGCCGATTATGCTGACCTTGCCCATCTTGGCGTCGCTGACGTACTCCCGGGCGCCGATTGACTGGCAGATGGGCCCCACCACCGCCATGGCTTTATCCAGCTGGCTCTTGGCCACGGTAAAGGTCAAATCGGTGATATTATCGATACTGGCGTTCTGCACGATGGTATCCACGTTGATATTGGCTTCAGCCAGCGGATTGAAGATAGCCGCGGCGATGCCCGGCCGGTCGGGCACGCCGACCACCGTTATCTTGGCTACATCTAGGTCGTGGGCGATACCCCGTACCTTATTTCGTACTTCCATAGACCCCCCTCCATGAATTAGTGTCCCCGGATTCTGGCTAAAGCTGGAAGCCACCAGTATAGGAATATGGAACAGCTCTCCCAGCTCGACCGCCCGGGGGTGCAGTACCTTGGCGCCGTAGCTGGCCAGCTCCAGCATCTCCTCGTAGCTGATTTCGTCCACCTTGCGCGCTTCGGGAACGAGCCTGGGGTCGGCGGTATAGACCCCCTCGACATCGGTGTATATCTGGCAGGTCTCCGCCGCCAGGCTGGCCGCCAAGGCAACCGCCGTGGTATCGGAACCCCCCCGCCCCAGCGTGGTGATATCCATCCCCTCGGTAATCCCCTGGAAGCCGGCCACGATGACGACATTCCCCTTATCCAGCTCGCTGACCACCCTCTCCGGGTCGATGCCCACGATGCGCGCCTGGCTGTAGGCGGCGTCGGTCCTTATCCCCGCCTGCCCCCCGGTGAGGCTGATGGCTTCGTAGCCCATTTCCTCCAGCGCCATGGCCAGCAGCGTGCTGGAAACGACCTCGCCCGTGGAAAGCAGCAGGTCGAGCTCGCGGTCGGCGGGGTGGCTGGTCAGCTGGTAGGCCAATTTGAGCAGGTTATCGGTGTTATGCCCCATCGCCGAGACGACTACGACGACTTCATTTCCCGAATCCTTAGTAGCCGCGATGCGCCGCGCCACGTTTTTGATTTTATCGGCGTCGGCAACCGATGTCCCGCCGTATTTTTGCACAATCAAAGCCATTCAACTATCCCCGATTAACTTACCCATTATTTTATACCCATCGGCCACCAAAAGACCAGTGCCCTTTGCCGCCGCTTCCGTGTATTCTTTTGCCCCGTTGGGCTTAAAACCTTCTCCCCAGAGCAAAAACGGCACCGGCTCCGGGCTGTGAGTCTGTGTCTCGATGGGGGTGGGGTGGTCGGGCATGGCCAGCAGCCTTAAAGCGTCTTTCTGATAAGAGCGCAGCCGCCCGATGACCTCTTTATCTATCCTCTCGATAGCCTCGACCTTATCATTGATGGAGCCGGCGTGAGCCGCTTCGTCGGGCGCTTCGATGTGGACGACCACCAAGTCATGCTCTTCCAGCGCCTTTATAGCACCGTTCGCTTGGGCGGCATAATCGTTATCCGGGCCATCGGTGACCCCCGGAATATCGAGCACTTTCATCCCCATCATCTTGCCCAAACCTTTGAGCAGGTCGACGCCCGAGGTCAGGGCGGCATTAAGACCGTAGGCCTCTCTAAACAGCGGCATCGCCGGTATTTTACCGCTCCCCCAGAAGAGCCAGATGGTGGCGGCGGGAATATCGCCGCGCGACTGCCTATTAAGGTTTATCGGATGGTCTCTGAGCACTTTTTCAGAGCGCTGCATTAAATCTCGTAAAATATCGCTGCCCTTACCCTTAGGCAGATATTCACCAACAGGCTTGTCGGGGATGTCGTGGGGCGGGGTGCATTGAGCCGAGAGCGCATCTTCATGCCCCTTTAGCTTTAAGATATGGCGATAGCTCACGCCCGGGTAGAATTTAACGTCATCGTCCCCCAAGCTATCGTTTAGCGCCGAAATAAGCCCTCTCGATTCCTCGGTAGTTATATAGCCGGCGCTGTAGCTCCGCATCTTGCCGTCGATAACCCCCACCAGGTTACAGCGGAAGACGACCTCCCCCTCCCCGATGGGAATACCCATGGCTTTGGCTTCGATGGCGCTCCGCCCCCGGTAATAGACTTTCGGGTCGTAGCCCAGCACCGACATACAGGCGCAGGCGCTGGAAGGCTCCATCCCCGCGGGCACGGTGCGCGCCAGCCCTGTTACCCCCTCCCCGGCCAGGGCATCGAGGTTGGGGGTCTTAGCCAGCTCCAGGCAGGTCTTGTTGTCCCGCTGGGGCAGTGGTAAGCCCGCCGCGCCGTCGATTATGATAACGGAGTACTTCATTATCTCTCGCTTCCCTGCTACCTAGGGGATTACCTCTCGACATAGTTGATAAAAAACGTGACATTCATGTTCTTTCCAACTTGCTCTTGCTCTAGTATTTTGCATACTTCTTGCAGATCGACAAATATGCCAGGAGTATTTCCCTCCAGCCGGTACTCAAAACACTCTATAATTGAGCATCTCACATATTTACGGTCTACTGTGCCCTTCAGGATTGCAAAATGTTCTGATCTCACTTCGATATCATCTGGATCAGCAGGTATGCCTTCCAACGGATACATGTGTATTGATACTTGGTCTCGAAGTTTTAATAAATTTCTATATGGAACAACATGCTTTTCTTCCCTTCGTCTTTTCGGTTCGATAGGTTGCCTATTATATTGTGTAATCGAAGTAAACTCTGGGGTGTAAAATATTTTCACTGGCTTATCCGCGGCAATCCCCTTTAGATATACATCTTCCTCCTTGAATAGAGCTCTCTGCTCTTCGGTTAACAAGCCGATATTAAAGCGCCCATCAATTACAATACCTGAGGGTCGAGCTAAATCTGTCAATCGGGCAGCTAAATTGAGCCATCGCCCAGAGTAATCAATGACCATGTCTCCCGAAACCAAACAGCAAGCATTACCTCTAGCCACTCCAATGCCGATTTTCTCTGGGACTTTAAAGTTAATCATGTGATCGTCATTACATATACTTCCGAACTCTGAATGACATTTTATACAAATATCAACAACTTTACGTGATACTTCCGTAATATTCTCTCCAACAATTGGAACAACTAGCAGGAGCCCATCACCGGTTGATTTATAAAAGGATGCGAAAGGAAAGTAGTCCTCTATCAACCTTATATAAACCCGTCTAATAAACATCGCAACTTCAACAGAATCACAGCCTTCGCTGAAGCGGGAAAAATCTCTGATATCTGTCATAACTACGATTATAGACTCCGCTACTCCAGCCGCATCATCTAGTGCCTTTCTAAAAATCTTATGCATTTTGCACCTCCTTTACTTACCCACCATCTTTTGCATTAGAAGCCAATTCCCCCTATAATATGACGGACGGGGCGTAGCGCAGTCTGGTTAGCGCGCAGCGTTCGGGACGCTGAGGTCGGAGGTTCAAATCCTCTCGCCCCGATTTTTTTGCGGCCTTTTTTGCCGCTGATTGCCGTCCATTATAGCACAAATAAAAGACCTAAGGAGGAAGTTTAGATGCAAAAAACGGCTAATCCTGGTGCTCTGGGACTGGGGGCGTTCGCCCTGACCACATTTCTCTTGAGTATGGTGAATGCGGAATTCATCGCCCCCGAATCTATCGGCATGGTCCTGCCGATGGCGTTCTTCTACGGGGGGCTGGCTCAAGTGCTGGCGGGAATGTGGGAATTCAAGACCGGGAACATCTTCGGTGCCACCTGTTTCACCTCTTTCGGAGCCTTCTGGCTGGGTTTGGCATTGATGATAGTCCTGGAGACAGCGGGCGTAATCTCGGCGGTGCCGCCGGCCGGATTGGCTGTTTTCCTGGCAGCCTGGGGCTTCTTCACTCTCTACGCCACCTTCGCCGCAATCAAAGCCCCGCGGGGACTCTTAGCCCTCTTCATCGCGCTGACGATAACCTTTTTCCTGCTGGCGGGGGGCGAGTACGTTTCTGGCTTAAAGCTGGCTGGGGGCTACTTGGGGATTCTGGTGGCGCTAATCGCCTGGTACGACTCGGCGGCGATATTGATAAACGATATGTTCAACCGGAAGGTCCTGCCTTTTTAGTAGGGACTGACGTAGTCGGATTGAATAGGGGGGCGGGGGTTTTAAAAGCTACTCTAGCTTCTTCTTGGCCTCCGCCCACAGCGCGTTCTGCTCGTCGAAGGACAGCTCGCTGAACTTCAGCCCACGCTTGCGGCAGAGCTTTTCCATATAGCTGAAGCGCTCGTAGAAGCGCTTATTGGCGCCTCGGAGCGCCGCCTCCGCATCTACACCCATCCTCAGGGCGATATTGACCAGGGTGAAGAGCAGGTCGCCGAACTCGCTGGCTTTCTCCTCCTGAGTCTCCGCCCGCTGGAACTCGCCGACCTCCTCGGCCAGCTTATCGATGATGCCGCTCATGTCCTCCCAGTCAAAGCCGACCCAGGCCGCCCGGCGCTGAATCTCATGAGCGTAGCCCAGGGCGGGCATAATTCTGGGCACGCTCTCCAGCATGGAAACTCCCTCTTCTCTCTCTTCCTCTTTGAGCTCCTCCCAGTTATGCATCACCTCTTCGGCGTCCTTCACCTTCCTGGAACCGAAGACGTGCGGGTGGCGGTGGATGAGCTTTTGGTTGATGCCCTCGATGACCTCCCCCAGCTCGAACTCGCCGGCTTCACGGGCAATCTGGGCGTGGAGGACAATCTGCATTAACAGGTCGCCCAGCTCGCCGCGCAGCTTATCGGCATCGCCCTCATCCAGCGCCTCCAGGACTTCGTAGCACTCCGAGAGCAGATTCTCCCGCAGCGAGGCGTGGCTCTGCTTTCTATCCCAGGGGCAGCCGCCGGGCGCCCGCAAAGTGGCGATAACCTCGACCAGGGCGTCGAAACGTTTTAAATCTTCAGGTTGGGACAAGAAAATCTCCTTATCAACTCGATGGTAAAACCGCCCCGATAAAGTCGCGCTGACCCCTTAGAAACTCGGCGGCGGAAAGCGCCTGCTTCCCCTCTAACTGCACCCTGAGGATGGCTAAGACGCCATCGCCGGTGCCGATGCCGAAACCGCCCGAGTCCAGAGCCACCACCTCCCCCGCTTTAGCGGGCGTATCCGCAGCTAATAGCGCCGCCTCGATAACCTTGAGCGTCTTTCCCCGCCAGCGGCTATAGCTCCCCGGCCAGGGATAAAAGGCCCGCACCCGCTGCCATATTTCTACCGCCGGCCGGTGCCAGTCAACCTCGCCTTCATCCTTGTTGATGGGTTGGCAATAGGTCGCCTTTGCCTCGTCCTGGGGCTGGGGACTAAGCTCCCCCCTTATCCACCCCACCAATGCCTCCCCCAACAGCCCCGCCCCGGCTATGGAGAGCTTTTGGCTGAGCGAGGCGGTGGTATCTGTATCGGCCACGGGAATCTGCGCCCGCGCCAGCACGGGCCCGCTGTCCATGCCCTCGTCGAGTAAAATGATACTAACGCCGCTAAAATCCTCGCCGGCTAAAATTGCCGCCGCCACCGGCGAAGCGCCCCGGAATCGGGGCAGGAGGGAGGGGTGGACGTTAAGACAACCCAGGCGGGGCAGCTCCAGTACCGCTTCGGGCAGGAGCTGCCCGAAGGCGGCCACCACGATAACGTCGGGCTTAAAATCCGCCAGTCGCTTAATAGCTTCGGGCGCCTTCAGGCTTTGGGGTTGCACCAACGGCAGCCCCAGGGCTTCCGCTGCCTGCTTTACCGCTGAAGCCGCCAGGCCGCGCCCCCGCCCGCCCGTTCTATCGGGCTGGGTGTAGACCGCCGCTATTTCATATCCGGCGGACACCAGGTACTCCAGGGTGGGCACGGCGAAGGGGGGACTGCCCATAAAAACAACTCTCAACTTAAAGCCTCCACGGGCTAAAATTTTAACACTAAAACTTTTGAGCAACAAGTTCCGGATTTATGGCTATCCTGTCAATATCGAGCGAAATAACAAGCCTGACAGACCTTTTAAGGGAAACCAGGCCCCCCAATCCCCTCCCAACCACCCCCAAAAAGTTTGCCATCATCCGCCCCCACCCGCTATTCTATATATCACGCCGCTAATTTCCTCCCTCTTCCTCTATCGAAACCGCACTATTCCTCAGCTACCCGGTACTGCAGGCTGCTCTAAACAAACCTAAAGCGACTAATCTTAACGAGAGGCAAGGAATCGTATGGGAGCCAGTTCAGCTCAAGAAATCTGGAAAGCCGCTTTGGGGGAACTACAGGTTCAGGTCACCCGCTCATATTACCGCACTTGGCTGGAAAAGACCACCGGCCTCAGCTACGAAGACTATCAGTTCGTCGTCGGCGTGCCCAACGCCTTCGTCGCCGAATACCTCAACCAGAACCAGCGCTCCCTTATCGAAAAGACCCTCATCGGGCTTACCCGCCCCGATATTAAGGTCCTCTTTCGGGTGGCCTCGGCGCGAGAGACCACGGCCTCCGCCCCCACCACCCGACCCGCGGGCAAAGCCCGCTATACCTTCGATTCCTTCGTGGTCAGCAACAACAACCGCCTGGCTTACGCCGCCGCCCTGGGCGCCGCCGAAAACCCCGGGCACGGCTACAACCCCCTCTTCCTCTACGGCGGGGTGGGGCTGGGCAAGACCCACCTGCTGCACGCCGTCTACCACGCCGCCCGCGCTAACAATTTCCGCGCCCTCTACGTCAGCGCCGAGCAGTTCACCAACGAGTTCGTCAGCGCCATCCGGGATAAGAGCACCGAGGAGTTCCGCAGCAAGTTCCGCACTGTTGATATATTGTTGATAGATGACATCCAGTTCATCAGCGGCAAGGAGCAGACCGAGGAGAGCTTTTTCCACACCTTCAACGAGCTGCACGACGCCAACCGCCAGATTGTCATGACCAGCGACTGCCCGCCCAAGTCCATGCCTCGCCTCGGCGCCCGCCTCTGCTCCCGCTTCGAGTGGGGGCTGGTGGCCGACATCCAACCCCCCGACTTCGAAACGCGGCTGTCTATCCTGCGGGCTAAGGCCGAGCAGGAAAAGACCGAGGTGCCCCGTGACGTGCTCGAGTTCATCGCCCAGCGCATCCGGCAGAACATCAGAGAATTAGAAGGCTCTCTGCACCGCGCCATCGCCTACGCCCGGCTCTTCCGGGCCCTGCTCACCCCGGAACTGGCCGCCCGGGCGCTGGAGGACATCGCCGGCAAGGGGCCCAAGAGCGCCCCCGTCACCCCCGACAGGGTAATAAAGGCCGTGGCTCAGAGCTTCCAGCTCACCCCCGACGACCTCAAGGGCCGCCGGCGCGACCGCACCACCGCCCTGGCCCGTCAGCTAGCCATGTACCTGCTCAAAGAAGGCACCAGCTGCTCGCTGGCCCAGATCGGGCTGGAGTTCGGCAAACGCGACCACTCCACAGTCACCCACGCCGTCCAGAAGATAGCCACCGAAATGGATAACGACCCTTACTTAAGGCGCAAAATCTTCGACATCCAGCAGGGCATATCCCCCACGAAATAACCACCCCCCCACCGCCAATCCACCGTTCGTAAACAGACCCCCTAGTCAGAAAGAAGGCTTTGGTGGATAAATTCCTCGTTTTGGGCAAATCTCCCCCACCCCCCAGCTTTAATTTCGCCCCTTTTTCGCCCAACCCGACCCCCAAGGCTTCCCACCAGCTATTGAGTGGTATTATAATTAGTGTTATTAACTATAGATGTCCATTACTTAAGGAGATAGTCTTAATAGACCGGGTAAGATGTTGATAAATCTTTTGAGGACCAAGCCATGTTTGACCGCACCGAAATAATGGTTAAGGCGGGAGACGGAGGTGATGGTATCGTCAGCTTCCGCCACGAAAAATTTGTCCCCTTCGGCGGCCCCGATGGTGGTGACGGTGGTGACGGTGGCGATATTGTTGTCGTAGCCGACCGTTCGGCATCGAGCCTGAGGGCATTTCGGAGGAAGCGGCACTTCAAGGCGGCTCATGGTAAGAAGGGTGGGGGCAAAGACAAGCACGGCCGGAAGGGGGAAAGCCTGACCCTGACCGTGCCCGTGGGTACCGTGGTCAGTTACAAGTCACAGATTGGCGGCGACAGCCTGATCGCCGACCTGGACCGGGCTGGCCAGTCGGTGGTAGTCGCCAGAGGGGGTAAGGGAGGCCGGGGCAACGCCCGCTTCGCCACCTCCACCAACCAGGCGCCCCAGACCGCCGAGGAGGGGACAGAGGGGGAGGAGCATTCCCTGATTTTAGAACTCAAGCTTATTGCCGATGTCGGCGTTATCGGCTATCCTAATGTGGGCAAGTCGACGCTGCTGGCGGCGGTCTCGGCGGCTAAGCCCCGGATAGCCAGCTACCCCTTCACCACGCTGGAGCCGGTACTGGGGATGGTCGAGGTCGGGCGGCAGAGCTTTGTGCTGGCCGAGATTCCCGGGTTGATAGCGGGCGCCCACCTGGGCAAGGGGCTGGGGCACGACTTCCTGCGCCACATTGTGCGCACCCGGGTGCTCGTCCACCTGCTAGACGGCGGCTCGCCCGCGCCCGCAGAGGACATGGCCCAGGTAAACACCGAGCTCAGCCTCTTCGACTCGGCGCTGGCGAAGAAGCCGCAGCTGGTGGCGGTTAACAAGCTCGACTTAGCCCCGGTCAAGGCCCGGCGGGACGAACTTGAAGAAAGCTTTAGCGCTATCGCCACTCCGGTCTTTTTTGTCTCGGCGGTCAGCGGTGAGGGTATTCCCGAGCTGATGGCGGCGGCGGCCAAGATACTCCAGTCGGCGCCCGGGCCGGAGCCGGCCAAGAGGAAGAAGATTTTCAGGCCTCAACCTAAGCCTTAACTATAGAGGGGGATATTAGCGTTATGAATATCGGGGTATTGGGGGGCACCTTCGACCCCATCCATATCGGGCATCTCAAGGTGGCTGAGGAAGCCGTGGCCAGGTTAGATCTGCCCCGCATATTGTTCATGCCCGCGGGCCAGCCCTGGCTCAAGCTCAATAACACCAACGCCATCTCGCCAGTCCAGCACAGGCTGGAGATGGTGCGCTTAGGGATTAGCGGCAGCCCCCGCTTCAAGCTCTCCACCATGGAGATAGAGCGCACCGGCCCCACCTATACCGTCGATACTATCGCCCAGCTCCATTCCCAGCTTGGCGGAGGCGACGAGATATTCTTTATCCTGGGCTGGGATAATTTGATGCAACTGCCCCAGTGGCACCAGCCGGAGCGGCTGATAGAGATGTGCCGCCTGGTGGCGGTCCCCCGCGTCGATTTTACCCTCCCCGACCTCCCCTCCCTGGAAAAGGAGCTGCCGGGAATTTCAGAGAGGGTCATATTGTTCGATAAGCCGAGAATAGACGTCAACGCCTCGGTAATCAGAAAGCGGGCGGCGGCGGGCATTCCCATCAGCGAGTTGGTCCCCAAGGCGGTGGAGAGGTATATCAAAGAGCACGGGTTGTATGCGAAGGCTTAAATATCCAAATTCTTCACGCTCTTGGCGTGCGACTGGATGAAGGCTTTGCGCGGCGGCACCTCGTCCCCCATCAATACGTGAAAGATGTGGTCGGCCTTGGCGGCGTCCTCCACCTCTACCTGGAGAAGGGTTCGGGTCTCGGGGTTCATGGTGGTGTCCCAGAGCTGCTCGGCGCTCATCTCGCCCAGGCCCTTATAGCGCTGGACCTCCACCTTCTTGCTGTCTTTAAGTCCCGCCAGCACCCCCTCCTTCTCCGGGTCGGAATAGACCCACTGGTGTTGCTTGCCCGCCTTAATCCGGTAGAGCGGCGGCTGGGCGATATACAAGTGGCCGTTGTTGATGAGCTCGGCCATGTGGCGGAAGAAGAAGGTAAGCAGCAGGGTGCGGATGTGAGAGCCGTCGACGTCGGCGTCCGTCATCAGGATAACGCGGTGGTAGCGCAGTCTGCCCAGGTCGAACTCGTCGTCGATGCCCGCCCCCAGCGCGGTTATGATAGCCCTGATTTCTTCGTGGGAGAGCATCTTGTCCGGCGGCGCCTTCTCCACGTTGAGGATTTTACCCCTTAGTGGCAGGATGGCCTGGAAGCGGCGGTTCCGCCCCTCTTTAGCCGAGCCCCCCGCCGAAGGACCCTCCACGATATAGAGCTCGCAGTGGGCTGGCTCCTTCTCGGAGCAGTCGGCCAGCTTGCCGGGCAGGGTGCCCGTCTCCAGGCTGCCCCGCTTGACGATGAGGTCGCGGGCCTTGCGGGCGGCTTCCCGCCCCTTGGCGGCGAGCAGGCACTTCTCGATGATTTTCTTGGCGTCGTCGGGGTGCTCCTCTAAATAGAGGGCTAAGCCCTCGCTCACGGCACTCTCCACGTGGCTCTTTGTCTCCGGGTTGCCCAGCTTGCCCTTGGTCTGCCCCTCGAACTGGGGCTCGGCCAGCTTGACGCTGATAATGGCGGTCAGCCCCTCTCTGACATCCTCCCCGATGAGGTTGGCGTCGTCTTCCTTGAGAAACTTGTTCTTGCGGGCGTAGTCGTTCAAGACACGGGTCAGCGCCGAGCGAAAGCCGGTGAGGTGAGTGCCGCCGTCGATGGTATTGACGCAGTTGGCGAAGCTGAAAGCGGACTCGGAAAAGCCGTCGTTATACTGCAGGGCGGCTTCGACTATGGTGCCGTTGACGGTGCCGTTAATATAGATGGGCCAGCGGTGGCGCACCACCCGGTTGCGGTTAAGGTGGCGGACAAAGCCGGTGATGCCCCCCTCGAAGTAGAATGTCCTCTCCTCGTCCCGCCTCTCGTCGCGGATGCATATCTCCAGCCCTTTATTTAAGTAAGCCAGCTCGCGCAGGTGCTCGCTGACGGTGTTAAAATCGCACTTCGCCTCGCCGAATATAGCCTTGTCGGGGAGGAAGGTGATGGTGGTGCCGGTATCGCTGGCTTTACCCACCGCCTCCACCGCCCCGCTGGGTATGCCCTTCTTGTATTCCTGCTGGTACTGCTTGCCGTCGCGCCGGACGCTGGCGGTAAGCCAGGAAGAGAGGGCGTTGACCACCGAGGCGCCCACCCCGTGCAGGCCCCCCGAAACGACGTAGGTATGACCGCCGAACTTGGCGCCGGCGTGGAGGACGGTCATTACCGTCTCCAGGGCGGTGAGCTTGGTCGAAGGGTGAATGTCCACGGGGATGCCCCGCCCGTTATCCTCCACCTTTATAGTATCATCCTGGCAGAAGGTAACCCAGATGTTGGTGCAAAAGCCGGCCATGGCTTCGTCGATGCTGTTGTAGGTGATTTCATAGACCAGGTGGTGCAGCCCGCGCTGGTCGGTGCTGCCGATGTACATACCGGGACGGCGGCGTACCGCCTCCCGTCCCTCCAGGACCTGGATGTCCTTCGCCCGATAGTCATTATTTTTAGTCTTGGCTCGTGATGGCTTGTCCTGTGTCATAAACGTTCCTTACTCCGTTATCGGCAGTCAGTGGAGATGGCAAGGCCTGAGTAGCTTCTGTCTAAATAAGAAGAGGCTACCCAACTGCAGGCGACTAGTGATGATTGTAAGGCAGCCATATGTATATATTATAGCATAATTTGGCTATGGAGTGAAGCTAATGAAGCTATTTGAGAAGCTTGGCCAGCTCTTTGATTCCCACACTCTTCTGCTCGGCATTTGTCATGTCACGAAGCACTGCCGTGCCCGCTTTGACCTCCTCCTCCCCGATGATGACGGCGTAGCGCACGCCTAGTTTGTTAGCCTGCTTTAGCTGCGCCTTGAGGCTCTTATCCCCCATAGCTAAGATTACCCCCACCCCCGTCCCCCTCAGCTCGGACGCCAGCTTGGCGGCGGCCTCTTTGGCTTCGTCGCCCAGGCAGGCGATAAATACCCGGGGCTTGGGCAGCGGCGGTATGGCTACGTTCTGCTCTTTAAGATTAAGGATGAGCCGTTCCATGCCCGCGGCGAAGCCGATAGCCGGGGTGGGCTTGCCCCCCAGCTCCTCGATGAGGTCGTCGTAGCGCCCCCCGCCGGCCAGCGTGCTCTGGGCGCCGCCGTCTTCGGGCTGAATCTCGAAGACCGTCCGCGTGTAGTAGTCCAACCCCCGCACCAGGTGGTGGTTGACGGCAAAGGGTAAATTAAGCAGTTCCAGGTACCTCTTCAGCTGATTAAAGTGGTCGGCGCACTCGTTACAGAGGTAGTCCACGCTCTTGGGGGCGGCGTCGGCCACCTTCTGGCAGCCGGCCTGCTTGCAGTCGAGCAGGCGCAGCGGGTTGCGCTTTAATCTGGTCTGGCACTCGGGGCAAAGCTCCAGGGCGTGCCCCACGTAGTAGCTCTTTAACTCCTCAACGTAGTTGGGGCGGCACTGCTTGCAGCCGATGCTGTTTAGCTGCAGCGTCAGCCGGCTTAAGCGCATGTCGGCGAAGAAGCGCCAGGCCATATCAATTACCTCGCCGTCGAGGGCGGGGTCGCCGTCGCCGATAGCCTCGTAGCCGAACTGGTAGTGCTGGCGGAACCGTCCCGCCTGGGGCCTCTCGTATCTAAATATAGAGGCGATGTAATACAACTTCACCGGCTGGGGCTGGTTGTGCAGGCCGTGCTCCAGATAGGCGCGGCCCACCGAGGCCGTGCCCTCCGGTCTCAGCGTTAGCGAGCTGCCCCCGCGGTCTTCAAAGGTGTACATCTCCTTGGTGACGATGTCGGTGTCCTCGCCGACGCTGCGGGTAAAGAGCTTGGTGTCCTCGAAGGCGGGGGTGTCGATGCGCTCGTAGCCGTAGAGCTGGGCGCTTATCTCTACCTGCCGCTCGATGAAGCGCCAGCAGGCTTGCTCATCGGGCAGGATGTCCGAGGTCCCGCGCGGTGCCTGATACAACATTTTCTCAAGGGTAGAATACAGTATTAAATAGGGGTTGTAAAGGGATGTTTTGCCCCCCACCCCGATTTTATCTATTCCCGCCCGCCGCCCTTCCCAAATAGGGGATGGGGTAGGGCGTAACCCTACAGGAGAATTTAAAAGGGGTACCACCCTTATAGGGTGGGTATTGGGTGGGAAATTAAAACGTACGCTGAACAAGGTGGGGATGCTTGGTATTCCCCCTTTTTTGCACCCCCAGCCCCCTTGCGCTATACTTTAACCATGAGTCTGACCGATCTTATAGAGAAGGCGAAAAAATACCTGCCGCCGGCGAAGCTGTCCCTGGTGGAAGACGCCTATGCCTTCGCCGCCAAGGCGCACGAGGGGCAGGTGCGCAAGTCGGGCGACGCCTATATCGAGCACCCGCTGCAGGTGGCGCTCATCCTGGCCGACCAGCAATTCGATGCCAGCACGCTGGCGGCGGCGTTGCTCCACGACGTCCCCGAAAACTGCGACGTATCCCTCGACGAGATTAGGACCCGCTTCGGCCCCGAGGTTGCCAAACTGGTCGACGGCACCACCAAGCTGGGCAAGCTCTCCCTGCATGCCCCCAGTACCGCCAACCGGGCCTCGCATGCCGAGAGCCTTAGAAAAATGCTGGTGGCTATGGCGGAAGACCTGCGGGTGGTCTTTATCAAGCTGGCCGACCGCCTGCACAATATGCGCACGCTCAAGGCGCTGACGCCGGAGATGCAGCGCAGCATCGCCCAGGAAACGCTGGAAATCTATACCCCCCTCGCCCACCGCCTGGGGATATGGGGATTGAAATGGAACCTGGAGGACCTGTCCTTCCGCTACCTGGAGCCGGAGAAGTACCGCCATGTGGCCAAGCTCATTGCCGCCCGACGCGGCCAGCGTGAGGAATACATCGCCCGCATCATTAAGGTCCTGGAAAAAGAGCTAAAGCAGGCGGGCCTGCGCGCCGAGATATCAGGCCGCCCCAAGCATATCTATAGCATCTACCAGAAGATGGAAAGATACGCCAAGCTGGGCAAGGACTTCGACGATATCTACGACCTGCTCGCCCTGCGTATACTGGTGGGTACGGTAGCCGACTGTTACAACGTCCTCGGCGTCATCCACAGCCTCTGGCGCCCCCTCTCCGGCGAGTTCGATGACTTTATCGCCAACCCCAAGCCCAACGGCTACCAAGCGTTGCATACGGCGGTGCTGTCGCTGGGCAACGTGCCCCTGGAGGTGCAGATTCGTACCCGCGAGATGCACCATGTCGCCGAATACGGCGTGGCCGCCCACTGGCGCTATAAAGAGGGCGAGGAAACAGACATCCACTTCGAGGAGAAGATATCCTGGCTGCGCCAGCTCGTTGATTGGCACCGCGAGCTCAGCGGTGCCGAGGAGTTTCTGGAATCGGTCAAGACCGACATCTTTATCGACCAGGTCTTCGTCTATACCCCCAAGGGGGAGATAATAGACCTGCCCAAGGGGGCGACCCCGCTCGACTTTGCCTACCGCGTCCACACCGAGCTGGGCAACCGCTGCATCGGGGCCAAGGTCAACGGCAAGCTGGTGCCCCTCAACTACCAGCTCGGCAACGGCGACGTCGTCGACATTGTCGCCTCCAAGGGGGACAAGGGCCCCAGCCGCGACTGGCTCAACCCCCACCTCAACTACACCAAGACCTCCCACGCCCGCACCAAGATACGCCAGTGGTTCAGCCGACAGGAGCGGGCGGAGAACATCGAGCGCGGCCGGGAGTTACTGGAGAAGGAGATGCGCCACTTAGGGATTAGGCCCACCGAGCGCGAGGCACTGGCCAAGATGTTCAAGTACGACAGCCTCGACGACTTTCTGGCGGCTATCGGCTACGGCGGCGTTTCCACCCACCAGATTGCCCTGAAACTGTCCGCTGAAGCTCCGCCCCCCCAGGCCAAGCCCGAAGCCGCCCCGCCCAAGCCCCCCCCGTCGGCCATCCGGGTGCTGGGGGTGGAGAATCTGGTCACCCATCTCGCCCGTTGCTGCCATCCGGTGCCCGGCGATAGGATCATCGGCTACGTCACCCGCAGCCGGGGGGTGACTATTCACCGCAAAGACTGCTACAATATAGTCCACGAGGATGAGAAGGAACGGCTTATCGCCGTGGAGTGGGAGCCGACCGATGCCCTCTTCCAGGTCGACATCATGGTCGAATCCTGGGACCGGGTGGGGCTCATCCGGGATATAACCACCATCGTGGCCGAGGAGGGGTTAAACATTACCTCGATGACGGTGACCCCCCAGGACGGCAACAAGGTGGCGCAAAACTTTACCCTGCAGGCCAGGGACCTGGCCCAGTTAAGTCGACTCATGGCTAAAATCGATGGGATTCGAGGGGTGATTGGCGTTTCCCGCATCGGCGACGAAGCCACCACCAAGCCGAAAACCTAGAGCTCAAGGAGGAAGAGATTGCCAAACATCAAATCAGCGGAAAAAAGGGTACGGGTAACGGAAAGAAAGCGGCTGCGCAACAAGTCGGTGCGCACCATGTGCAAGACCAACGTCACCAAGGCGGAGAGGCTTATCTTCATGGGCGATGTGAATGCCGCCCAGGAGGCGGTGGCGGTGGCTATTACCTCTCTGGATAAAGCCGCCGAGAAGGGGATTATCCACGCCAATAACGCCGCCCGCCGCAAGTCGCGCCTGATGAAGAAGTTCAACCAGCTACAGGCGCAGGCGCCGACTCCGGCCGTAACCAAGCCCAAAGCGGCTAAGGCCAAGCCCAAGGCAGCTAAACCCAAACCGAAAGCGAAACCCAAGACCAAGCCCAAGACGGCGGGAACCAAGGCCAAACCGAAGGCGACCAAGGCTAAACCGAAAGCAGCCAAGCCAAAAGCCAAAGCGACTAAGGCCAAGCCCGAGAAAGCTAAGAAAGAAAAGGCCCCGGAAAAACTTGACTCAGAGGGCTAAAGAGGTTTATGCTCCGAAGACGACGTAGAGAGGAAGCATGATTCTATCTCAGTTTCAGACGGTGGGCCACGACCTCTTCACCAAAGGGCTGGTCTCCTCCCACAGCGGAAACCTGAGCATCAGGCTGGGGGAGCGAATTATTATTACCCGTCGCGGCAGCCGGCTGGGCTGTCTGGATGAGAACGACCTCATTGAAACCGGTCTGACCAGAAACGACCGCAACACTCCCCTGGCGTCGGTGGAGCTGGCTGTCCACCGCGCCATCTATCGGGAAACCCCGGCAGTGGCTATCGTTCACGCCCACCCCCCCCACGCTGTCGCCCTGTCGCTGACCGAGACCGAGATTGTGCCCATCGATACCGAAGGCCAGTCCATAATGGAGCAGGTACCGGTGCTGGGCTGGAACACGAAGGTCAAACCCGGGAGCTTGGGTGATGAGATCGCTCAGGCGTTAAAACAAAGCAGGGTGGTCATGGTTCACGGCCACGGCACCTTCGCCATCGGCCAGCTCCTGGAAGAAGCTCATAACTACACAACCACGCTGGAAGAAAGCTGCCAGGTAATCTGCCTGCTCAAGTCGCTGCGGGGCGAGAGTGCCCCCAAGAAGGGCGTGTCCCGGCAGTAGTTTACTACTTCCGCCCTAAAAAATCTTCGATTTTCCAGGGGACCCATTAGTAGACAGGCGTGCACCAGTCAAGGTATTTGGGATTATCGCCCCGTATTACCTCGGAGTAGAGTTGCTTTAGCTTTTTGGTTACCCCGCCGATTTCGCCGTCGCCTATCTTACGGCCGTCTATCTCGGCTACGGGGGTGATGTGGGCGGCGGTGCCGGTGAGGAAACACTCCTCGGCGCTGAAAAGCTCATCGAGCTTAATCGGCCTCTCCACGGTCTCCATACCCAGCTCATCTTTGGCCAGCTTTATGGCTGTATCGCGGGTAATGCCTTTAAGGATATGGTTGTCGACGGCGGGTGTAACCAGTTTACCCTCGGTCACCAGAAATAGGTTCTCGCCGCTGCCCTCGGAGACATGGCCGTCGGGGGTGAGCATGATGGCTTCGTCAAAGCCCTTCTCGTTGACCTCGGTCCGGGCGAAGGCATTGTTGACGTAGAGCCCGCAAATCTTGGCGCTGGGCGGAATTACGTTATAGTCAGGCCGCCGCCAGGAAGAGATGCCGCACCTGACCTTATCCATATCCAGATAGGGCCCCCAGGGAAAGGCGAAGACCAGAAAATCGCTCTCCAGGTCGTGGAGGCGTACGCCCAGCGACTCCGAGCTCTTGTAAGCCAGGGGGCGGATATAGACATCCTCCTCAAAACGGCACATCGCCACCAGCTTAACCGTTATTTGGCAAAGCTCGTCGAGGCTGTGGGGCAGTTTCATCTTGAGGACGCTGGCGCCGTTCTCCAGCCGCTCATAGTGCTCCTTGAGGCGGAAGATATAGATCTGCTTCTGCTCGGCGTTCCAGTTGCCCCTTATACCCTCGAAGACGGCGGTGCCGTAGTGCAGGAAGTTGGTCATTACCCCCAGTTTGGCTTCGGCCAGCGGGACGAACTTTTTATTTATATAGGCGTATGACGGCATTTGACTTGCTCCTTGCTAGATAGCGTCCATTATAGCTTTTAGTGGGCGGGAAGACAAGTGAAAAAATAAAGGAGGGGGCTTTAAGCTCCCTCCCCATAACCTCCCTGTAGAGGTGAGACCTCTCTAGCTCTCCTTCCCCACCTTAATAACCCCCACCACCTTCGCCACCTCCGCCGCCTTCGTCACCCTCGCCGCCTCGGCCCGTCTCGGGGCGCTCAGGGCGTATTTTTCGGCGGGTTGGGCCCTTTGCCGGCTTTTCCGGCGGCTCCGCCTTCTTTTTTTCCTCGCCCATGTAGAGCTTGATGTGCGGCCAGGGTATTTCTACCCCTTCCTCATCGAAGGCCCGCTTGATTCTCCGCCTCAGTTCCGCCAGAACTTCCCATTGTGCCATAGGCCTGGTGTCGCCGACGGCTCTGATAATAATGCCCGAGTCGCCGAATTCCTCTACCCGCAGTATCCAGGGCGTCTTGGAGATTATTAGGTCTTTCCACTTGGGGGCTTTAGCCATTTCCTCCCAGGTTTTCCTGACGATCTTCATCACCCGGTCGAGGTCTTCTTTATAGGCGACGCCGACCTCAAAGAAGGCCCGGGATATCGAGCGGGTATAGTTGGAGGAGACCCTGATTTCGCCGTTGGGGATAACATGCAAGATCCCTTTCAGGTCTCTGAGCACGGTTCGCCGCAGCCCAATCTCCTCCACCTCGCCAGTTATTTCGGCGACCTTAACCACGTCGCCGACGTTGTAGTGGTCTTCCATCATAATCACGAAGCCGCCGATGAGGTCTCGTATCGAGTTCTGGGCGGCGAAGCCGATGGCGATGCCGGCCACGCCGGCGCCGGCGAGCAGCGGTGTAATATCCAGCCCCAGTTCGGAGAGAATCATAAAGAGGACAACTATAAGTATAAATAGACCCAGGGCCTGGGTGAGGATTCTACCCAGCGTTTTTGACCGCTGCTTTATATACCCCTTGGTGCGGCGCTTCTTGCTTTTCTCGTTGACATACCGCCGGACAAAAATCGGCATTATTATGCCGAGTATCTTATAGACGAACCAGGCGACTAGGATGGTGGCAAAGATACGGATGCCGTGTTCCAAGAACCAATCGCCTATTGCCTCCCAGGTCGGGGCCAGGTCCACGCCGTAGAAGGTGACGGCCACGGCGGTTATGCCGAGGGCTAAGATAACACCGCCGATAATGGCGATGGCCAGTCTAACCGCCCTTTCGGCGCTTTCCCTTTTCTCTTCTATCTGCTCGGGCACCAGCTTTTTTACAATCCAGGAAGACCAGCGCCACAACAGGAAGAAGAGGACGACGCCGACAGCAGCGGCGACTACTATCCAGAGCCCCTTATCCATAAACTGTTCCCACATGCTAAATCGGCTCTCCAAAAAACAGTTTGCTCTATTATACCACTAGTTCAGCTTTATGAGAACAGTGTATAATTAGCTTAACGAAAAGGGGGGTGAGCCATGCTGGAAAAAATCTCCACGGAAACCATTGAAGCCATTTTCGACGCCCTGCCCGTAGATGTAACCTTCATCGATAAAGACGATACCGTCGGCTACTACAGCCGCCACGACGACCGCATCTTCCGCCGCACGCCCGCCATCATCGGCCTGAAGGTGCAAAACTGCCACCCCAAGCAGAGCCTGGACAAGGTAAACGAGGTCGTCGCTGACCTGAAGAGCGGCAAGAGGAAGTTCGCCGAGTTCTGGATTGACCTCAAGGGGCAGAAGGTCTATATCCGCTATTTCCCGGTCAAGGATAAGGCGGGCAACTACCTGGGCATAGTCGAGGTCAGCCAGGACATCACCGACATTCAGAAGATAAAAGGACAGAAGAGATTACTGGATTGAGGGGTAGTTTTCAGGTATAGACTCAAATCGGGTTGGGTGGTATATTCATATACTAGGTATGAGGCGGTGCCATGGCTAAAAAAATAAAGTATGAGACGTATTTTCAAGAAAGAACCTCGTTGGTAAACGCTGAGCTTGAACAGGCGAGGAGCTTCGACAAGTACCTACTGACTTTAGCTGGTGGCACCTTCGGGCTTTCTATAGTGTTCATAGAGAAGATTGCCCCTGATCCAGAGGCTGGCACTGTATGGCTTCTGGTTACCGCTTGGGTAGCTTTCGGCGCAAGCATTCTTTCCACGTTGATTTCATTTCTTTTGAGTCAGGCAGCGTGTTCAAGACAGCGTGAAATTTTAGATCTTTGGTACAGGAAAGATGGGAAGTTGGAGGAGGGAGAGGAGAAAAATTTGTTCGCGACTTGTACGAAATGGCTGAACTGGACTTCGATGGTTCTTTTCATAACTGGAGTCGCCTTTTTGGCTGCATTTAGTATCTCGAATTTGGCGACTTAAGGAGGGGTAGTATGTCAGACAAAGAGGAACATGTTGAGATTAAAAAGGGGTATACTCCACCAGAGCCGCCGGAGAAGCCAGTAGAAGAAGGTTATGTGCCACCGAGACTACCAGAAGAACCCCCTAAAAAACCTCCGAAGAAGGAAGACTAGAAGCTACGATTTAGACCCCTCTCAACTATTAGTGGTGGTAACCTTTATCTCCTCCCCCTCCACCCCTCACCGCGACAGGCTCGGCGTCTGTAGCGTGTAGCCCCCGTTGTTTTCGGGGAAAATCTCTTTGAGCTTCAGCGTCCGCCCCGTCTGGATGGCGGTAAAGCCGTACTTTTTGCGGATGCGGTCGATGGCTTTGTCCAGCTGCTCCTGCCGCTGGGCGGAGCCGTCCATCATATCCAGTTGCCGCCCCGCCTCCACCAGCTCCGAGACCCCGATGCCGATAAGGCGCACCGCCCGCTTTTCTCCGGCAAGCGCTCGTTTCAGCAGCCTCAGTCCCGTCTCGAAGATGGCCTGGTCGCTGTCGGTGCTCTGGCTCAGGGTATGGCGGCGGGTGATGGTGGTGAAGTCGCCGTATCGCAGCTTCAGGGTTACGCAACGCGCCTGCTTACCCTTCTGGCGCAAATCGGCGCCCACCCTCTCCCCGAGGTAGCGCAGGGTTGATTCCAGCCGGGCGGGGTCTCTGGTGTCCCGCCCGAAGGTAGTCTCACGGCTGGCCGACTTGGTCACGGCGGGGGGCACCACTTCTCTATCATCGATACCGCTGGCGAAGCGTTGTAGAACCTCACCAGACGCGCCAAAATGGCTTTTCAGGGCTTTTAGGGACATGGTGGATAGTTTGCCTATGGTGTCGATACCCAGGCTCTTTAATTTTGGCCCTGTTTTTTGGCCTATGCCCGGTAGTTTGGCGATGGGCAATGGCGCCAGAAAAGCCCGCTCTTTACCCGCTTCCACCTCCAATAATCCGTCGGGCTTACTCATCTCGGAGGCGACCTTGGCCACCACCTTACCGCCAGCGATGCCGACGGAGGCGTTGATGCCCAGCTCAGCTTTAACCCGCTGCTTTATCTTGGCCGCCATCTGCTTGACCGAGCCGTGTATGGACTCGAAGCCGGTGGCGTCGAGGTAGGCTTCGTCGAGCCCCATCGGCTCAAGATAGGGGGAAAAATCGGCTAAGATGGCCATGAATTTCTTTGAGGCGTCGCGGTATTTAGGGAAACTGCCCTGGATGAAGATAGCCTGCGGGCAGAGCCGGCTGGCGGTGACCAGGGGCATGCCCGAATGTAATCCGAAAGCCCGCGCTTCGTAAGAGGCGGCGGCGACCACCCCCCGCCCCTGGGGTCTACCCCCGACGACGACGGGCTTGCCCTTGAGGCTGGGGTCGCCCACCTGCTCCACCGAGACGAAGAAGGCGTCGAGGTCGATATGCATAATGCGGCGCGCCATACGCCTTTATTATACTGCAACGAGGCTATTTTGGCTTATTCTTCGGGTTCCGCGGGTGGTGGCGACGGCATCCGCTGCATCCAGTAGGGGTAGATGGGCGCGGGCGTGCTCATTTCGTCGAGACGGGCCACCTCTTCGGCGCTCATTTCCCATTCGACTGTCTTCAGGTTGTCTTTCAGCTGCTCAGGCGTGCGGGCGCCAATGATGACCGAGGATACTCCCTCTTTAGCCAGCAGGTAGTTGAGCGCCGCCTGGGCGACGGTGGCTTTATGCGCCTTGCCAATTTCGTCCAGCGCCTCGACGATATCGTAGCCCTTTTCCTCGTCGTGGGGGATGAAGGTCGGCTGGGCGCTCAGGCGGGAGCCCTTGGGCCGGGGCTTCCCCCGCCGGAATTTGCCGCTCAGGAAACCGCCGCTTAAGGGGCTCCAGACCAGTATGCCCAGCCCCTGGTCCAAGCAGAGCGGCACCAGCTCGTTTTCCAGCTCGCGTGAAAGCAGCGAGTAATGCGCCTGCAGGGTGACGAACCTTTCCCAGCCGCGCTTATCGGATATAGCCAGGGCTTTCATCAGCTGCCAGCCCGAATAATTGGAGCAGCCGATGTAGCGTACCTTCCCCTGGCGCACTAGGTCGTCCAGGGCGCGCATGGTCTCTTCCAGCGGCGTGTTGGGGTCGAAGCTGTGCACCTGGTAGAGGTCGATGTAATCGGTGCCCAGCCGCTTCAGGCTGGCGTTACAGCCCTCCAGGATGTGGTGGCGGGAAAGCCCGACGTCATTGAGGCCCGGACCCATGGGCAGGCGTACCTTGGTGGCTAAGATAATGTCCTTTCTTCGCTTGCCCAGCGCCTTGCCCAGCATCTCCTCGGAGACTCCCTCGGAATAGACGTCGGCGGTATCGAAGAAGTTTATCCCCGCCTCCAGCGACATATCCACCAGCTTGGTGGCTTCCTTCTGGCCCAGGTTGCCGATGTGCTTGAAGAAGCTCCTCCCCCCGAAGGTCATCGTCCCGAAACAAAGCTCGGAGACCTGAATACCCGTTTTACCCAGGAAACGCATTCTCATTTTGGGCCCCCTTTATCCGACTATAAATCCTCTCCGCTACCCCTTGAAATGAATTCTTTGACCCGCCGCTCGAAGACCGCCCTCTCCAGCAGCACGCGGCGCTGGCACCCCAGGCACTTGATGCCGATATCCGCCCCCAGCCTCACCACCCGCCACTGGTCGCTGCCGCAGGGGTGTTTCTTCTTTAGGCGCACGATATCCCCCAGCTTTATCTCCATAACCATGGCTAACTCCGGTGTTAAGGTGGCGGCTTTATTTCTTCCGCGTGCTGGCGAGGTGTTTAATCTCGTCCCTCAGCGGTAGGGCGACCTGGCGGGCGGCCTGGGCGAAATCCCGCCTCTTGGAAGCGTAGATAATCTGCCGCGACGAAGTGAATATCGCCCCCCGCCCCCAGGCATCGACCCCGTTACGGACAGCCGTGGTCAGGTTTCCCCCCTGGGCGCCGATACCGGGTATGAGCAGCAGCATTTTGGGGTGATGGTGCCTTATCAGCTTCAGCTCTTCGGGCTGGGTGGCGCCCACCACCAGCCCGATGTTGTGGCCCTTACCCTTCTTGTTCCACTGGGCGGCTTTGAGGGCGACAATCTCGAAGAGGGGTACCTGCTTGCCGTCCAGGATGAAGGGCAGGCTCTGGAAATCTTCGGCGCCGGGGTTCGAGGTGCGGCAGAGGACGAATACTCCCTTCTCCCAGTATTCGATAAAGGGCTCTATGGAATCGAAGCCCATGTAGGGGCTCACGGTGACGGCGTCGAAGCCGTGCCTGGCGAACATGGCTTTGGCGTAGGCTTTGGAGGTGTTGCCGATATCGCCCCGCTTGCAATCGCCGATTATGGGGATGTTTTTGGGTATGGCTCTCATGGTGCGCTTTAAACTTTCCATCCCCTTGTCCAGTACTTCGTAAAAGGCGAGGTTGAGCTTGTAGGCGCAGACCAGGTCGGCGGTAGCCTCGATAATCTCCTTGTTGAATTTGGAGACGGCCATCCCCTCCCGCATCAGCTTCAGGTCGGGGTCGAGCCCGATGCAGAGCAGGCTCTGGTTCATCTTCATGGCGTTCTTCAGCTTTTCGTTGAAATTCACCTCTTAACCCCCTGTGTTGATAATACCAACCAGGGGCGTCTGGGTCAAGAGTCGGATTGTGGCGCTTAAGGCGGCAGTGATATAATTAGCCCCAATGAACTACCAGCAGGCCATAGACTACATAGATAGCTACACCGACTACGAAAAGATAGGCATGCCCCACGACCCCGCCTTCTACGACCTCAGGCGTGTCGAAGAACTCCTGTCTCTCCTCGGTGACCCCCATAAAAAGGCCGGCTCGGTGCATATCACCGGCACCAACGGCAAGGGCAGCGTGGCGGTTATGATAGCTTCGGCGCTCACCGCTGCGGGCTACAGCACCGGTCTTTACACCTCCCCCCACCTCCATAGCTGGCGGGAGCGCATCCGCGTGGACGGCGAGCTTATCTCCGAGTCCGGGCTGGCGCAGCTTGTTGCCGACCTCAGGCCCTATGTGGAGGCGGTCAACCAGCGGGCTAACTACGGGCAGCTCACCACCTTCGAGTTCCTCACCTGCATGGCTTTCGCCTATTTCGGGCAAAAAGGGGTTAAGTTCCAGGTTATGGAGGTGGGGATGGGGGGTAAGTTCGACGCCACCAGCGTCATCACTCCCCTGGTGGCTATTATAACTACGATAGGCCTCGACCACACCGATGTCCTGGGCAGCACCGTGGCTGAAATCGCCGCCGAGAAGTGTGGCATCATCAAGCCCGGCATCACGGTGGTCATTTCCCCCCAGCCCCCCGAAGCGGCTGGAGTAATCCACCAGACCTGCGCCGAGCGCGGGGCAAAGCTGATAACGGTGGGCGAGGATATTAACTGGCGGGGCTTAAGCTCTGATTTAGACGGGCAGCGGCTCAGTGTTGAGGGCAGAAAGGGCAATTACGAATTTTCTATCCCCATTCTCGGTGAGCACCAGTTACAAAATGCCGCCACCGCCGTCGCCGCCCTGGAGGTCCTGGACGACGGGGGCTTTGAGATTCCCGCCGAAAAAATCGCCGGGGGCTTCAAGCAGGTGGAATGGCCCGGCCGTTTTCAGGTCCTGCGCCGAAATCCCCCCGTGGTCGTCGACGGCGCCCATAATATCGACGCCGCCCGCAGCCTGAAAAAGGCTCTCAAAGAGTATTTCGACTTCGAGCGGGCCATACTGGTGATGGGGGCGTCGGACGATAAGAATATCGTCGGCGTTGTCGCTGAGCTGGCGCCAATCTTCGACCGGGTCATCGTTACCCGCTCCCGCCACCCCCGGGCGATGGCGCCCGCGCCCCTGGCCGCCGAGTTTAACCGCCACGGCATAAAAGCCCGCATCGCCGATGACGTCCCCTCGGCGCTCTCCCGGGCGCTTTCGCTGGTCGGGGACAAAGACCTGGTCTGCCTGGCGGGCTCGCTGTTCATCGTCGGCGAGGCGCTGGAAGCGGCGGCGAAACTTTCGCTGACGGGCTAAATTTTGCCTTGATGTGCCCGATTAGGCTAAAATAGCTAAGGAATACACCATGAGGTTGATATATGCCTATATATGAGTATGAGTGTGATGCTTGCCATCACCGCTTTGAGAAGAAACAGAGTTTCCACGCCAAGCCCATAGCCAGGTGCCCCCGGTGCGGGGGCAAGCCGCGCCGTGTCATCCGCTCCGCGCCGGTTATCTTCAAGGGGAGTGGTTTCTATATCACCGACAGCCGCAAGAAACCCCCCGATATGGGCAAGGGCGACGGGGGCAAGGAAAAGGGCAAGAAGAAGTGAAAGCGCTCCTGCAAAGGGTCACCAGCGCCTCGGTCAGCATTGACGGAGAGGTGGTGGGCAGCATCGGGCGGGGGCTGGTGGTCTTTGTCGGCGTCGCCGAGGGCGACGGCTCTGAGGATGCCGACTACCTGGTGCCAAAGCTGGTCAACCTGCGCATCTTTGCCGACGAAGCCGAGAGGTTCAACCTATCCGCGTTAGACATCAAGGCCGAGCTGTTGCTGGTGAGCCAGTTCACCCTGCTCGCCGACACCAGAAAGGGGCGCCGCCCCAGCTTCACCGAAGCTGCCCCACCCCCCCGGGCGGAGGAATTATTCGAGCACTTCATCGACGAGGCTAAAGCCAGCGGGCTCAAGGTGCAGACCGGCCGCTTCCAGCAGTATATGCAGGTCGAAATCCACAACGACGGCCCCGTTACCATCATGCTCGATAGCCGCGACAGGCGCTAATCCCTGTTGCAAATGTTTGTGATTGCAAAACCTTGCAATAAGCAAAAAGGCCTGTTATAATACCCCCCGCACATGAGTCATTCCGGAGATATCGTCAAAAAGCTGACCGATGAGGGCTATCGGCTTACCCCCCAGCGGCTGATGACCATCGCCGCTATTGAGCACAGCGACGGCCATATCAGCGCCGAGGAGATATATGCCCAGGTGGTGGCGAAATATCCCCATGTCAACATCTCCACCGTCTATCGCACCCTGGAGCTGCTCAAAAAGCTGGGTCTGGTCACCGAGACCGACTTCGGCGAGGGCCGGGTGAGATACCACCCGCTGGGCAAGGGGCATCATCATCATCTCGTCTGCCAGGAGTGCGGGGATATAACCGACCTCGACGAGACGGTGCTGGCACCGCTCAAAGAGGTCTTATTGCGGGAATACGGATTCAAGGCCGACCTGAGGCACCTGGCTATCTTTGGGCACTGCGGGAAATGTAAGGAATAAATTTTTTTGACCTGGTATTGCCTCTAGGGTGTGGGGCAAGGTGGGGCTGGTCGAGGCGCTCTGCCCGCGGGCAATCATTCTTGATGGTGGGGAAGTAATCGCCGACGGCGATACCAGCCAAATCCTGGCCGACAAGCACTTACTGGCCGCTCACGGGCTGGCTCGCCATAAGCCGATGGGATAAAATTTATTGCTCTCGCTTGAGGGCGACGCTGCTCTTGGCCAGCCTTATCGTCGTTCCCGATTCCACCTTGATGACGATGCTATCCTCGCTGACGCTTTCAATCACGCCGTAGATGCCGCCCGCCGTAATCACCCTGTCTCCCTTCCTCAGTTCCTCCATCATATGCTGGTGCTCTTTCTGTCTCTTGCGCTGGGGACGAATCATGAGGAAGTAGAACATGGCGAAGATCAGCACCAGGAAAACTATCATGTAGATGGTACTGCTGGTGCCGCCGCCTTCGCCTTCGGCGGGATAACAGCCGCCCAGCAGCGCCATGGTGGCGAGCACGGCGACAATCAGCACTAAGCTCAGTATTTTAGACCGATTCATTTTGCCTCCTATTATAGTTTAACCTTCAGCTATACCCTGAAGTGACCAGGGACTTGTTTTCTCGACCCTTATTTTTATCAGTTTGCCCCGACAGTCACGGCTGTCGTTAAAGAATACCAGTTTATCGCCCCGGGTGCGGCCCCGCCACCTCCCCCCTTTCTCCCCTTCCACCAGCATCTCAACCACCTTGCCCTTCAGGCGGGCGTTAATGGCGGTGGCGATGTTCTCCTGTAATCGCTCGATGTGCCCAAAGCGCCGCTTCTTTTCGGCGGGGGGAATATCGTCGGCCAGCTTCCTGGCGGCGAAGGTCCCCGGTCGCGGCGAATAAACGGCTATATGGACTGTATCAAAATTTAGCTCGGATAGCAAGTCGGCTGTCTCCTCAAACTGGGCTTCCGTCTCCGAGGGAAAGCCGAGCAGGACATCGGTGCTCAAGGCTATTTCGGGTATTTGAGCCCGTATCTCGCTAACCAGCCGGCGGTAGTGCTCGGCGTCATAGCCCCGTCTCATCGCCTTTAGAATCTCGTTGCTCCCCGACTGGACGGGCAGGGTGAGCTGCTCGCAGACCTTATCCAAAGCCGCCACCGCCTCGACCAGCCTGTGGCTCATGTCCTTGGGGTGGTTGGTCAGAAAACGTATTCGTAAAAGCCCATCGATATTATTCAGCTCGTATAGTAAATCGGCCAGGTCGGGCTTGTCGGGCAGGTCGTGCCCGTAAGAGTCCACGTTCTGCCCCAGCAGGGTGACCTCTTTTGCCCCCCGCCCCACCAGCTCCTTCACCTCACTTACGATTTCTTGCGGCGTTCGGCTCTTCTCTCTCCCCCGGCGGTAGGGGACGATACAATAGCTGCAAAAGTTGTCGCACCCCTGAATGATGGGAACATAGGCGGCGACATTCGGGTTTTCGGGGAGCACCGTCTCTTTGGGGCTTTCCAGCCACTGGGGGTATTCTCCGGGCTTAAAGAAGTAATCGACCTGAGGAAAGCGCTTGGTCAGGCTTTTGGTGTCGGCGTTGACCAGGCAACCGGTAACGGCTAATGTCATGTCGGGGCGCGCTCTCCTTAGCGCCTTGAGGTTATCGAGCTTGTTGACCACACGGTCTTCGGCGCTCTGGCGCACCACGCAGCTGTTGAGCAAAACCAGTTCGGCATCTTTGGCGCTGGCACTGGCTTCATAGCCCAGCCGCTCGAAATAGCTGCCCAGCCGTTCCGATTCCGCCTTGTTCATCTGGCAGCCGATGGTCCATATATAATATTTAGGCATGGTTACCCTTGTCGCCAAATCGGCTGGTTTGCCGCCCTAGCCGATTAGCTTTAACTCTTTCTTGAGGATATTGAGAAATCGGGTGGTGGATATATAGTGGTCGATGATGAGCTTACCGTCGTGCACCAGGTTAAACACGGCGTATATCGATGGGGCGTTTTGGGCCTGGCCGGCCGTCTCTAGCTCGGTTACCTTTAGCTCCAGCCCGTTTTTTTGAGCAACCTCCACCATCTCCGGAATCGAGCGAATAACCCAGGGGCACTGATTGGAGTAGACGATATTCAGCCCCTTGAGCTTTTTTAATGGCTCTTCCCAGTCGTTGAAGCCGGGCAGGGGTCCTTCTTTCAGCTTGAAGACCAGCAGCTCGTAATTGTCGGCTTGGGCGATAATTTCAAAGCCGTTTTTCAGGAAAAGTTCTTTACTGGCGATGAAGGGCCCGTCGCTGGCCGCCACCGCCACCCCGTATTTCCCCGCCTTCCTGGCGTCCTCGATACACTCTTTGACCAGCTGCGAGCCGTAGCCCTTCTCTTTATTCTTGTTGGGTGAAACCCAGATGCAGTGTATAAACAGGTAGCCTTTTGCCTTAACCGCCCGCCAGGCATATTCTCCGGGGACGTATTCGATGAAGCCGACGGCGTTTTTCTCACCCTCTAAAAAAAGGTGCTTGATGGTCATCCCTTCGGCAAGGCGCTCTTTCAACCACTCCAGCTTTTTCAGGTGCCCTTCTTGTTTGTGGTTTAGAAAGCAGCGGCAGCCGTATTCGGTGTAGTTTTCCGGATTCAGGGTGACTATTGAGGTTGGATTGCTCATAGTTTTATCGGTGGCGGAGGGGGAGGGATTCGAACCCTCGACCCCAGTTTCCCAGGGTAAGCGCTTAGCAGGCGCCCGCACTAGACCACTATGCGACCCCTCCGTGGTTTCAAATTGAATACAGCCATCCGAGGATGGCCTAGTTGTTTTGCCTCTTCTCTCTTATAGCCTTTATCATGTCGAGAGTTTTTTTACTGTAAAGCTCCTGCTTGTAATGAACGTCGCAGGGGAATTCAGCGCAACTTAGGCAATAACCCTGGTTCTTATTTATAGCACACTCGAGTATTGCACAGGGCTGTCCCATTACCGCTTTGGACCTCTCCAGCTTCTCCCGGGCTTTCGGGTCCGTTCCGGCTACACAGCCCCCCAAGGGGCAGCCCCCGCCTGCTAAGGCACCACAGACTTCACAAGCCAGACCACACGCTCCTGGCATTTTGCTTCCCCCTTCCGATTTTATTCTTGGACGATTATTGTATCATACCCCTATGTTTGGCTCAATTTCCGCTTGATTTCGGGCATAGCCGCCCGGGCGGCTATCTCACCCTGCCGGATGCACTCCTCGGCGTGGTGGAAGTCGGCGGGGTTGATGTGGGCGGTATCGGGGTTAATGACGATATCGGCGCCCTCGGTGGAGGCTTTGGCGATAATATAGGTGCCGATGTAAAGGGACTGCAGTATAACGTTAAAGATACTGGGCTCCTTCCAGTCTTTCTCACCTTCCTTCTTCAGATGGCGGACCCGGGTGCCCACGTCGGGTATGACGTTGACGGCGATGATAAAGTCGGCGCCCATACTTTTGATCACGCTCACCGGCACCGGGTTCACCAGGCCGCCGTCCACCAGGTAGCGGCCTTGCCGCTTGGCCACGGTGAAAATCCCTGGTATGGAGATGCTGGCTCTTACCCCCTCCAGCACCGAGCCCTGGTCAATCACCACCTCTTCACCGGTGATAATATCGGTAGCCACCAGCGCCAGCGGCATGGGCAACTCGTCGAATTTAACATCTTTGCCCATCGTCTTTTGCAGCATGTTGATAACCGCCTTGCCCCCCAAAAGCCCCGACTTGGGCAGGGCCAGGTCGGCCAGCGAGAGCATCTTAATCGGGCTTAGCTTCAGGGCTATCTCTTTCATCACGCTGCAGTCTTTGCCTTGAGCGCGGAAGGCGCCCACCATCCCTCCGATACTGGTGCCGGCAATCATGTCGATGGGAATATTCTCCCGTTCTAAGACCTCCAGCACCCCGATATGGGCCAGTCCCCGCGCCGCCCCGCCCCCCAGCGCCAGCCCCACCTTTATCTTTTTCATAGAGCTATTCTACCATAAACTCGGGTTATTGAGCCCTCGACTGGCTTATGCTAATATGGGCTTTAGAGCCGTGGAGATAAACATTCTGGTCGATGAGGGTGTCGAGGCTGGCGTCGAGCCGTCCTGGCTCGAGGACGTCGCCCAGCGGGTTCTGGCGGCGGAAAAGGCCGACGCCAAGACCGAGGTGGGCATCGTTGTCACTGGCCAGGAAATGGTGCAACAGCTCAACCGCAACTTCCGCGGCCAGGACGAGCCCACCGATGTTCTCGCCTTCTCCGCCCGCGATGAAGCCGACGGCCTGCCCCGCTTTATCTTTGCCCCCGACGGGCTTTCTCACCTGGGCGAGGTGATTATCGCCTATCCCCAGGCGGTAGTGCAGGCTGAGGAGCACGGCCATTCCCTGAAAAAGGAGCTGACCATACTGCTCATTCACGGCCTGCTCCACCTGCTGGGCTACGACCACGAAAAGACCGATGCGGAACGCAAGATGAGAGCC
>Ga0307437_1000523_pt1 | contig 30093 bp, 25 predicted proteins | sample SalMarWE160390MG_FD_202146 | JGI IMG/M metagenome (GOLD analysis project Ga0307437, IMG submission 202146) | Salt marsh sediment microbial communities from the Plum Island Ecosystem LTER, Massachusetts, United States - WE1603-90 | ecosystem: Environmental > Aquatic > Marine > Intertidal zone >...
TTTGTATCCGAAAACCAGAAGAGTTTGATAGAAGAGATAATTGCAGAAGAACGAAAACATTACGCGAAACTATCGGAGATGAAAGAAAATTTAAACTGACTTGAAAGAAAAAAAACGTTCTTTTTCTCTAAAAATTATTGTTTTGGGATCAGGAAGTTGTGTTCCTTCCTTTGTAAGATATCCGGCTTCCTACTTTTTTCATTCGCCCAGTTTGAGAGAAAATTGGCTCATAGATATAGGCGAAGGGGCTCTTTTTAGGTTGTCGGAGGCGAAAGAATCGTATAGAGAAATAGACAGAATATTTGTGAGCCATACTCATCCTGATCATATCGGAGCTCTTGTACCCTTACTTCTTGCTTTAAATTATACTCCCGGGTTCAAGAGGCGGAAACCTTTGTTTATATATGGTCCCGATAATGTTTGGGAGTACCTTCGGATGCGTTTGGATTTTGCTCCTTATCTAAAATGTGATTTCCCGCTGGAGTTTATTCCTTGTTTTCACATGAGTGAAGTTAAAATCGGAGACTGTTTATTAAAAACAGAAAAGATGGAGCATTTTGAGCCTACTCTTGGTTTTCGGTGGAACATTGGAGATAAGGTTGTAGTTTACGGGTCGGACGGCGCTTTATCGGATGCTTTAATCGAACTTTCTCTTAATGCCGATTTGTTGATATTGGAGAGTTCTTACCCTAAGAATAAGCCGGGTCCGGGCCATTTAACAACATTTGAAGCTGGTAAAGTGGCCGCGGAAGCCGGAGCAAGAAAATTGTTGCTTTCTCATTTTTATCCCGAAGTCGCAGCAATGAATGAAGTTGAAATAAAAGAGCAGGTAAGGTCTTCCGGCTATAAAGGAGAGATTCTCGTAGCAAAAGATTTGATGCATCTGGGGCTATAAATGAGAATATTTGACCAGAAATTGAAACATCAACCGTTTACTATAGAATCTTCAGATAGGATACGTTATGAACAATAAAAAGCTGAGATTTGGTTTCAAGAGGTGGTATTTCTTGATTGCTGTGCCGTTGGTAGGGCTTTTAATGTACTTTACAGTCCCACTTGTCGATAAACTCATAGTCATAATGGCTTACGGATATGCGGAGTCCAAAGAAGGCCTGCATTTTGCGAACTCCAAACTTGGGCTCCTGTCGAATGGTGAGGTAATACAGTTTCCCTGGGATGTGATTCGCAACCTTTCATTCTTTGTAAGTCTGATTTTATATATTTTCTTAATACTATGGATAGTGAAGCTGATAGATAACAGGATATTTAGTAAGGGGTCTAGATAATCAAGTACACCGTTTCCCTACCAGAACGCAGTTACCAAGATTATTTATTTAATGCTTTGATGTATTGAAGGCGATCATATAGTTCGATTTTATCTTCTTCTTTTTTACTCAGTTTTCCCCTGAAATCCTCGATGTTCTCATAATTGTGTTCATTCATCCAACTTTTAATCTCCTCGAGCATATTATTTATGTGATCAAGGCCATTTTTGTAAAGTGTAGAGCATATCTCCACAGCTTTTGCCCCGGCTAAAATTTGTTTTATGACATCATGTCCTGAATGGATACCGGTCGTGGCAGCGAAATCGCAAGGAATTCGTTCAGATAAAAGAGCTATCCATCTTAGACTATTACTAATTTCATTGGGAGAACTTAGAGGATTGCCTCCTGTTAGTTTGATATTTTTAATATCTATGTCAAGCTGATAGAAACGGTTGAACAAAACTAGACCCTTTACGCCTTTCTTTGAAAGATCATTAAGTATTTTTGCAATTGATGTAAAGTAAGGTCCGATTTTGACCGCTACGGGTAAGTTGATTTCTCCAAGAACACCGTCTAAAATATCTAAATATATTTTCTCTATTTCTTCGCTACTCCTTTTTAAATCACTCGGAAGTACAGAAATATTGAGTTCCAGAGCATCAGCTCCCGAAAGTTCGAGTTGTTTTGCATAATCAATCCACCATTTGGGAGAAATACAATTGAGGCTTGCAATTATTGGAATAGAAATCTCCTTTTTTGCTTTTTTTATTAAGTCTAGATATAAGCTGGGACCGTTAGCCATACTCATTCCCCGGACATACTCAAAAGCCTCCGTGTGATTAGGTAGCCAGCTTTCAGCTATCAATTCTTCGGTTTCCGTTTCTATTTGTTCTTCGAAAAGAGATTTTAATACGACTGCTCCCGACCCTTCTTCCTCGCATTTTTTTATTTGTTCAATGTTAGAGGTCAAATCACAACTTGCAACAATTAAAGGGTTTTTTAATTCTATACCCATATATACAGAGGAAAGATTTGCCATATTTGCCTCCCGGCTACTTTATATTTATATTATTTTTTATTAATTTTTTTGCCTTTTCTATTGCAGCATTACAAAAATCATGTTTCATTTCAGGTATTTCTTCCGGTTTAAAAAGTTTGGCATCCAGAGCATCATCGCCAGCTTTGATATTCCCTTCGGTTATTCTAACAAGAAAAATTATGATTAAAAGACTCCCGTAGATTTCTACGTTATGGCTGTGAACGCCTAATAATTCTGTTACTTCCCCTTTTAAAGAAGTTTCTTCATAAAGTTCCCTTAACGCTGTTTCTTCCGGTCTTTCTCCGAATTCCATAAATCCCGAAGGAGGTGCCCAAGAGCCTTTTGAAGGTTCTATTCCTCTTTTGATTAGCGCAATTTTGTTTTCTTTTATTCCTATGATTGATACACAGGGAAGAGGATTTTTGTAATCTATGAAACCGCAGGAATGGCAGTTTTTTCGTCTTTTTCCCTCAATAGAATTTATCTGAAGTTTTTCACCGCATATTGGACAATAATTGAATTCTCTTTTAGGAATACTTTCATGTTTTGTCATAAGCTAAAATTAAGGTTTTGTAGAATTAAGTCAAGACTGTGTGTTACCGCAGAGACGCAGAGAACGCAGAGCCACTCCGCACAACAAAATTAAAATTGTTTATTAAAACCCTCAACCCTTCCCAGAATTAGAAACAACGAATAGCACGAATATCACAAATAAAAAAAATTACCACAGAGTACACAGTTCTTTGTGTCTTGGTGACTTAGTGGCTGATTTTTCTTGTTTTCCTGTATGCCCAGGTTAAGAGAAATATCAAATAAAACAAATATATAATGAGAATTAAAGGTTCATTTTTCTTGGTTTTTATAATCACATAAGGTGTTTTCTCAATTATTATCATTATTTCGTTCATTGTAAATCCGATTATCCAGATAAAATTACCAGTTATTCCGCTCAAAAAAGGAAGTAGAAAGAAAATAAAACAGCCCGAGATCAATGCGCCGGTAAGCGGGATAAGTATTAAATTAGCAATCAGACCGATTAAAGGTATATATCCGAAGTAGTAGGAAACTAAAGGTAGTGTGCCGAGTTGTGCGCTTAGCGTAAGAAAAAAAGGAATTATAATCCACTTTTTGACCCAATTGTTTGGTATTTTTCCCAAATATTCTTTAAGGATATTAAACATGATAAGAATCGAGAATACCGCTAAAAATGAAAGTTGAAAACTTATTCCGAATATGCTTCCTGGCATAAGTAAAGTGATAAAAATACCTGCTGCGCAAAGTGTATTTAATGGATCGATATTTTTCTCTCGGGATTCGCCAATTATAAAAAATAATAACATTATGGAGGCACGCATGACAGGTAAGCGTAAACCTGTAAAAATAGCATAAACTAAAACAAAAATCCCCGAAATTAAGAGAGCCGGATTCCTTTTTAATTGTAAGGTTCTAAAGAAAAGAAAAATAATAACAGAAACAATGCCTGTATGTAGTCCGCTAACTGCGAGTAAATGAGCCGCTCCGCACGACTGAAATCTGTTATACATATATGAAGGGAGTGATTCTCTTATGCCCAGAGTGATTGCTGAGCACATTTCTCCGATATCACCTGGACATTGTTTTCGGATTTTTTTATCCAGAGATTTTCTCAGAGAAAACAACTTGTTTAAGATGGTGGGTGAAGATTTTGTTGATTCTACATTTGTCAATCTCGAGAACCCTCTAATTTTCGCAAACTTTCCGCTGCCTTTAACAAAGTCTCCGCTATTTGCAGGGAGTTTTACATATAATTCTCCAAAAATAGGGTCTACTATTCTGTTGTTAAGGTAAAACCCTCTAAAATATATACGTTCTCCTCTTAGAGGAATTCGAGAGACTTGAAAGACTCCGGCAGAGAAGAAAAGAACAAGGAGAAGCGCAATATCTATTCTTTTTATAAAAAAACCAATGACAGAAAGCAATAATCCTATTAAAAGTATTCTTATATCTAAAAAAGAGCCGACATAAAAACCGGCTAATAAAAAAAGGAAAACTGCAAATGCGGGCCTTTTTTTTAAGGTTTTATTTATGTTCATTTTTGGTTTACAACTTTAATTATTGGGGGAAAATGGGAAATTATGATTTGCTAAAGAATTTTCTTATTCCAGTATGGTTTTTTAATTCTTCCATAAAAGTTCTTGCCCTTGCGTGATTCCTGTCCAATTTTAGGACTTTTTTTGTATGATTTAATGCATCTTTATATTTTCCTAACTTGGCATAACATTTGGCAAGATTAAAATAATGTTCGGCGCTTTCTTCGTTTACTGCCGCCTCAAGACAGAGATCCAACCCCTTTGTGTCTCTTCCTGAGAGTATCAAAGACAAACCATAGTAGCTTTTGAAGGTCTGGTTGTCTCTGTCGAGATTGAAAGCTTTTCTGAAATATTTGGATGCACGGACAGGGTCTGCCATCAAATATCTCATTCCTTGCTCGAACAACTTTTTCCTGCTGTTTCTTCTGTCTTTCTCCTGGTCCTCTTCAAAGATCCCCAGAGTACATTCTCTGATATACTTGCCTCTTGTATCCGAATCTTTTAGTGTAAGGTAAGCCGTGGTAATTTTTAAAAAATAAGGGAGAAACTGATTTGCTTCTTCAGGAGATAGATGGTCGGGGTGATATTTGGCGGCAAGTTTATAATAAGCTTTTTTTATTTCGTCTTCGGTTGCATCTTTAGAAACGCCGAGTATTTCGAAATATTCCATAGTGTAATTTTAAAGATGTGGCAAAAAAAGTCAAGGGTATTTCTCGTATAGCGGTTCTATGGTACTGCTACTCAAGTTTTAGTTGGTTTGCAAAAAACTGTATTGGTCCTTTTTTTTTGGAAATTAAATATTAAAAATTAAAAAGCAAAATGACAGGTGAAAATGCAAAATTATCCCTTCCCCCTAACCTCAAAAAAACATTTCTGATATTCGTGAGATTTATTGTTTCTTTCATAGATTCTTCGAATCTAAGTTGAGTTGTTAAGTTGTTGAGTAGTTAAGTTGAAGAAAAGGAATAAAAACTTTGTGCTCTTTGTGTCCTTTGTGGTTCAAATAATGTTCGGGGTGGTGGTGGGTTTTCAATTTTTGAACTTTGATTTGTCATTTTCCATTTTGATATTTAATTTTTACATTTTTAGCGGCTCTGCCACCAAATAAAACCTTGACTATTCAACTGTTTTTGATAAATTAATAAAAAAGGAGGCTTTATGAAGGGGAAAATTGCATGGATTTCCTGCTTCGAGTATAGTACTATGTCTTCAATACGGCATTTGCCAATTGGCAAATTAAAATATAAGGGAAAATTAGATCCTTGATATTTTTTATTATGACTGATATCCAAAATCTTAAACCTATAGTTCTAATATTTCTTAGTTTTTTCACTGACAGATGAATATTAAATTTAAAGAAAAAAGAATTTTAATGGATAAGAAAGAGACGGAAAGAACTATCGAAAGACTCTCTTCTGAAATTATAAAAGATAATCCTGACATTGAGGCTCTGTGTATAATGGGTATTAGAAAAAGAGGGGATGTTCTTGCTAAGAGGTTGGCTAATATTTTAAGAAAATCAACCTCATGGGAAATCAAAGTAGGAGTTCTAGACATCACATTATATAGAGATGATTTAACAATATATGGACCTAAACCTATTATTGGTTCAACATATTTTCCCGGTTCGATAGACGGCAAAGAAGTTCTGTTGGTTGACGATGTGATTTATACCGGAAGAACAATAAGATCTGCTCTTGATGAAATAATGGATTATGGCCGTCCCTTGAGAATAAAGCTTGCCGTTATGGTTAATAGAGGAGGAAGAGAACTTCCTATTCTTCCCGATTACACCGGAATTTCGGTGGAGCTGGGGGAAAAGGAAGAAATTCAGGTTCTCTTAAAAGAAACGGATAAGGAAGATATGGTTAAAGTGGTAGAGGTTTTCAATGGAGTTAGATAGGAAAGATTTACTGGGGATTCAAGACTTATCTAATGATGAAATTGAGGAGATTTTGACTACTGCTGAATATATGGAAGAAATTTTAACACGACCCATAAAAAAGGCCCCTACTCTTCGTGGTATTACAGTTGCTAACCTATTTTTTGAGCCCAGCACTAGGACCTTAAACTCCTTTATCCTTGCCGAGAAAAGACTTTCCGCTGATTCTATTAACTTTTCGGCTGCTTCCTCTTCGGTTCTGAAAGGAGAAACATTGCTTGATACGGCAAAAAATATACAGGCGATGGAAGTGGACGTAATGGTGGTTAGACATTCTGAGCCGGGTAGTCCTCATTTCCTGGCTAAAAGGCTAAAAGCTTCTGTAATAAACGCGGGAGACGGTTGTCACGAGCATCCCACTCAGGCGCTGTTAGATATTATGACTATAAAGAAAAATTTCCCCACATTTAAGGGTTTGAAAGTCGCTATTATTGGAGACATTAAACATTCCAGGGTTAGTCGTTCTTTGATTTTAGGACTTAACAAAATGGGAGCTAAGATAACGGTTTGTGCGCCTCCCACACTTTTGCCTCTCTGGCTTGAACCGTTTGGAGTCGAATTTGAATATAGTTTAGAGAAAACTCTTCCTGGAAAAGATATTCTTTATATATTGAGGATTCAGAAAGAGAGACAGGAAGAGAGCTTTATTCCTTCCCAGAGGGAGTACATAAAGAACTACTCTCTTACATATGAGAAGCTTAAAAAGTTTGCGTCTAAAGAGGTTGTTATAATGCATCCCGGTCCAATTAATAGAGGAATAGAAATTGAGTCGAGGATCGCAGATTCAGAGTATTCTCTCGTTCTGAATCAAGTGACTTCGGGAGTAGCTGTAAGAATGAGTGTTCTTTATCTTTTAACACAGAGGAAATTAGATGGATCTAAAAATTAAAAACGTTCATCTTTTTGACCCTTTGAATGGGATTGATGAAGTCGGGACGCTCTTGATTGATAAGGGTAAGGTTGTAAAGGGTTCAAAATCTTCCGCTAAGCAAGAAATAGAAGGGAAAGGATTACACCTTTTTCCTGGGTTTGTCGATGTACATTCCCATTTTCGTGAACCTGGTGCTGAGGATGCGGAGACCATAGAAACGGGATCGAGGGCTGCGGTTAAAGGAGGATATACAACTGTGTGTGCAATGCCTAATACGGATCCTCCGATTGACAATGAAGGGCTGGTTCGTTTTATAAAGGAAAAAAGTGAAGAAGTGGGTCTTTGCAGAGTTTTTCCTATAGGTACTGTTACAAAAAGAAGAGAAGGGAAAGAGCTTTCGGAGATGGCACATCTTTACCAGGCTGGTTGCGTTGCTTTTAGCGATGATGGAGATTGTGTCATAGATTCATCGATAATGCGTAATGCTTTAGAATATGCCAAGTTATTTAATGTTCCTATAATTGACCATCCTGAAGATATTTCTCTCTCAGGCAAGGGGCAGATGCACGAGGGCTCTGTTTCTACTGAATTGGGATTTAAAGGGATACCTGGTATATCCGAATCAACAATTGTAGCTAGAGATATTTTGTTATCGAAGTTTACACAGGGAAGAATTCACCTCGCTCATGTTTCAACGGCAGATTCGGTTAAACTGATTAAAGATTGGAAAACCGATAAGGTGACTTCAGAGGTTACTCCTCACCATTTGCTTCTGTGCGATGATGAAATTAGGGATTTTGATCCAAATAAAAAGATGAAACCTCCCTTAAGGACCCGTTATGATGTTGAAGTTATGCAAAGAGCTATAAAAGAGGGTCTAATCGAAATTGTGGCAACCGACCATGCTCCGCATCCGGATTATAAAAAAGAGCTTGAGTTTGCGGAAGCGGCTTTTGGTGTAACGGGTTTAGAAACATCTTTCGCGGTTTTGTACACAGAACTTGTTAAAAGAGGGAAATTCACTCTTGGTATACTAATTAAGGCCCTTTCATCGTCGCCTTGTAGGATATTTAATCTACCCCTTGGAGAAATAAAAAAGGGAGCAATAGCAGATTTCACAATTGTAGATCTTAAAGGTGGTTGGGAGGTTACCATGGATGTTTTTGCTTCTAAGTCGAAGAATTCTCCCTTCCTGGGCCGAAAATTAGAAGGAATTGTTAGATACTGCATAGTTGATGGAAGAATAATTTTTAAAAATGGTGATTTTATAAATAAGAAAGTATGAAAGAGAAATTCAGTCCCGCGTATTTGGAAATTGCCAGTACATTCGACAGTAAACTTCTTGATACCCTTGAAGAAAGCGTTGGAGAGAGAAGTCGCTTTGAATACCTCAGAACACTTTTGTTGCGATATTTGAAACCAAGGTCTATTAAGACAACTTTTTCCGATTTTATTACCGAACACAGCGTCAAAATATTTGTTGAAATTGACAATGAAGATCTTGCTTATCTTAGGGATATATTTGTTAGATTAAAGGAAGATAAATTGTATAAAAAAGATAGGAAATTTTTATGCGATTTATTCCTTAACGCTTTGGATAAAGGCGAACATTTTTTTGTAATACTTTTATCGGCTTTAATCAAATTGTATCCGGCTGAATTAACGGAAGGGTTTCAGGACGCTTTGGTGATTGGTAAGAGACTGATTGATGTTATCTATGAAGGGATACCTGCGGAGGAAGTTAAACCCCTTGCGAGATTAGTAACAAAAGAACCTATTTTTCTTGGATTTCCTGCACGGAATTTAAGCATTGGCGATTTGGAACGCTTTCTTGCTCGTTATGGCTTCACACCTTCTGTGTTTACAAAAATACATGATATTTTGATAGAGGATTTTACGGAAAGGGAATCTGGTGATATCGTTTCCCTTTTTAAAAATTCTGAAATAACAAGCACACAGGCTTTAAGAAATTTTCCTTTCGGAGATTTTTTCGTGCCTTCAAATAACACTTTGCAAACTTTAGCAAAAATAGCTTCGCAAAAGTCTGCCAAATCAAAAAGGAAGTTAATGGACAGAGATAGGGTCCTTGATGGAAAAGATATGAAAGTTAGGGAAGAGACCAACAAATTTCTACAAAAAAGTCTTAATAAATTACAAGGCTTGATAGATGTGAAGAATCAAGATTTATCTATAGCACTGACAAAAGTGCAGGAGGAGATTACGAAGCTTGAGGAAACATTGAAGTTGCACCTTAGGATGGTTCAGGAACTTAAGGACTCGGGTGGAACACTAAAAGACGAAATTGACCAGAATAGGGTTCTTCAAGGTATAAAACCGCAGGATATAGTTTCTATTTTACCGCCTGTTCCATCTTGGGCAATTGAGAAGACTGTAATAGAGTTCTGGAAGGCACAGCCATTTCTGGCTATTATAAGTCCGGCTTCTGAAAAAGCAATAATTCATTTTTTGCGGAAAACAGAACGAGCAACTAAAGACAATCAGATTTTTTCTAAGTTGAGTACAGGTTCGAAGAGATCTTTTTTACCGGACATCAAAAAAGTAATCTATAATTACAAGTCAGTTTTTTATGAAATCCTTGAAGTCATATACGTTCGTGATATTATTAACAACATGATAGAGATATGGCCGCCTTCGGTTGATTTTGATAATGCGAGGTCAAGAAGAAACGGAGATAAAATAATCCATCTTGTGGGTTTGGATTTGTTGCCGAGTAGGAATTTTTACAGATTTTCTAAAGCTGGTAAGATTGAACCCAAGATAGATAAGGAAAATATAGAATTAAAGGCGGAAGTTTCCAAGGTTCTCCGGAAGAAGTTTTCTTCTTTGGTTTCCACGCTTGTTTATGATATAAGGGGTTCTACTTTTATGTCCCATCGGTTGAGAGATGCCGAAAGAGAAAGATCTATTCTTTCTTTATTTCAATCGCATATTTTTGAAGCTTCCAGAAAGGGTTCTTCTTTCATATTAAAAGATACTGGAGATGGCGGAATTCTCTGGTTTGGGAGTAATTCTCAAAAGCTTTATAGAAACATTTATAAAACTTCTCGGACTAGATCAGGTTCGATTGTTCGTTATTCTACTGCTCTTGAAGACGAATTCAATCTTTTGCCGCATTTGAAGAGCGGAGAGATGGCAATAAGAACAGCTTTAAATATGGTAAAAGCTGCCGAAAAATTTGTTAAGGAAAATTACGTAAAGTACCGGGGGTGGTTTGGAGAAATAACGGAAAAGGAAATTTTCCATGAGGGAATTACTTATGCGTTGCTGCCGCCTCAGTTTAAATCCTTGTTTAGACTGGGTGTTGGAATAGCTAGCGGTAGCCCTGGTAAAGATTTAATCTTTACGCCAAATGCTTTTGGTGATCCCGATTTGAATGGCATTCTTGTCGATGAAGCGGCATTGCTCTCTTCGGGTAGGAGTCCTGAACGATCCGTTATATTAATAGACAATAGCACGTTGATAAATCTAATGCTTAATTGTGACGATTATTTGCTTACGGAACCACTTAAAAGAGGAGATTCCGAGAAGGAAATTATTAACAAACTTCTTTATATATTAAAAGCAGAGGAGAAGGATCGTTCGTTTTTCTTCGACGGTTTTACTGTTTCACCTGTTGGTATTTACCATTTAGATGAACAAGATAAAAGGAAAGCTTTAAAATTCGACATGCCTCAAGATTTGAAGCTTACCATCAATGAAAAAGGAGAAATTAAGATTAAAAAAGAAAGAATTAAAATAATATATGAAGTTTTGCCCGAGGAAAAAGATGAAGAATAGAGTTAAGGGAATAGGAGAAATTTTAAAAGCGATTAATTCACCTGATATTGAGATTGACGAGGTGCTTGCGCTGATAATGAAAAATGTTTCCCGTCTTCTTGATGCAGAAGCCTGGTCTTTACTTCTTTTAGATAGAGAAAGAGAGGAACTTGTTTTTAAAGAGGTAATAGGCGAAAAAAAGTCCGAATTAGAGGGTAAAAGGATGCCGATTGATAAAGGTGTTGTGGGGTGGACGGTAAAAAATAAGAAACCGGCAATTGTCACCGATCCTTATAAAGACAAAAGGTTTTTCCAGAATATTGATAAACAGACAGGTTTTATAACGAATACTATTCTCTCTGTTCCTTTACTAAGCAAAGGAAAGATATTGGGTATAATAGAAGCTATAAACAAGAAAGATAAAACTCCTTTTAATGAAGAAGATTTAAATCTGGTTAGCAATTACGCAGAACACGCGGCTATTGCTCTCGAGAATGCAAATTTGGTTCAGAATCTCAAAGCAAAGGTTGGTCAATTAACACTTATTTTTGATATTAACAAAACTATTACCTCAATTCTTAATCTGGATAAGCTTTTAAAAAAGAGCGCAGAGTTGATTCAGAAAGCATTTGATTATTATTTTGTAGGAATAGCTCTAGCCAAAGGTTCTTATGCAATACTTAAAGGGTTCTCAGCAAAGGAAAATGTCAAGCCGGCGAAAAAGATACGAAAAGGGAAAGGTCTGGTCGGGAATGTATTGAAAGAACAAAAAATGGTCGTTTGTCTAAACACAGAAAAAGAGAGATCGTTTAAAGATTTTAGTGATAAATTTAAGTCTGAAATGGTTGTTCCCATAAAAAAAGGAGAAAAACTAATTGGTATAACAATTATAGGTTCTCCAAAGAAATACGCTTTTAATAAAGAAGAAGCTAAAATCATAAAAGAGGTTTCCTACCAGCTTGGTATAGCTATTGATAATGCAAGACTTTATGAGAAAATAAGATTGGCAACAATCACTGATGAGCTCACGGGATTGTATAATTCAAGGTATTGCAATGAATATCTGCCTGTTATCGTAGAAAAATGGAAAAAAGCGGAGAAAAAAGGAGCTGTGATTTTTATGGATCTGGATTACTTTAAAAATGTAAATGATAGTTATAATCATTTAATTGGAAGTAAGTTGTTACGTCTCGTGGGCAAAGAAATACAGAGCAAAATAAAAAATGAACAGCATGTTGGTATCCGGTACGGTGGAGATGAATATGTCGTAGTCCTGCGTAAGTTAGACCTGAAAGGGGCAATCGAATTTACAAAAATGCTTAAAGACTCAATATCAAAGAAGAAATTTCGTATAAAAGACGAGAAAAAAACAATAGAAGTTCAAATTAATGCAAGTTTTGGTATAGCATGTTATCCAACAGATAGTGGAAATTTCTATGATTTACTTCGGCTTTCAGATCTGGCTATGTACTATGTTAAAGGTAGAGGCAGAGATAATATAGCTTATATAAATGTAGAAAAAGCAATTTCATTGATTGATGAGCCAAAAGATACTTGACAGGTATCCAAATCTTCAGTTTCCTGTAACCTTAGCTAAAGTTGATAATCAGTATACCTCTCTTCAGAATAGTTTGCCTTCTGGGAGTTCGGTGGAATTCCTTGATTTAGGAGATGTGGAAGGGAGGAGAACTTACGAGAGGACACTGGTTTTCTTGCTTGATTATATTTCTAAAAAAAGAGAAGTTACTATTAAAATAGAACATTCTTACGGTAACGCTATATTTGGTAGATTCTTGAAAGGAAATCTGAATTTAAGATCAGTTAAGAAAGAAATGGAGGATTTAATAAAGGAGAATAAAAATATCGAGAGATCGATGCTTCCAAAATTAGAAGCCATGCATTATCTTTCCGGTAGGGAAGATGATATAAACATTCTTAAGAATCTTGCGGCATCCTATATTCCTGTTTATAACATCGATGAGTTTTCCGCCTACTTTGCCGGCCCTCTTTTACCCAATACTGGCTTTATTTCTACTTTCGATCTGAAATCGGTAAGAGGAGGATTTTTGTTGGTCCTTCCTTCTAAAGAGGATCCGTTCAGTGTTGGTAGCGTTGAAGAAAGAAGAAAACTTTTTAATACTTATAGAGAGGCAGAAAAAGAAGCGGAAATTTTAAAGATATGGGGTGTTTCTCAGCTTAATCGATACATTGTAAGAGGAGAAATATCGGAGATTTTGAAGATTGCGGAAGTTATTCATAGCGAAAAAATAACCGGTATTTGCAAAAAAATTGTTAAAAAAAGAAGGAAAGTTCAGGCTGTTTTGGTAGCTGGTCCTTCTTCTTCCGGGAAGACCACTTTTTCTAAAAGACTCGGCATTCATTTACGCTTGCACGGTATCGAGCCTGTTTATGTATCACTCGACGATTACTTTCTTGAAAGAGACAAAACTCCTTATTATAAAGACGGTACACATTTTCTCGATGCTTTTTCCGCTTTGGATATTAATTTGTTCAGAAAACATATCAATGATTTGTTAAAGGGGAAAAAAGCAGAAAGGCAATATTTTAATTTCAAAACGGGGAAAAGAGAAAAGACCGGCGAAATTATCGAATTAAAAGATAATAGCATGCTTATTGTCGAGGGATTACATTGCTTTAATCCTGCATTGATGGTAAGTATTCCTTTAGAAACTTTTCTTATATATGTTTCTCCTTTAACCCAGGTAAATATTAACAGGGTCAACAGAATCCCGACCAGAGATGTCAGGCTTTTAAGGAGAGTTTTCAGAGACACCAGATATAGAGGGTATAATGCAGAATATACTTTAAAAAAGTGGGAATCAGTTAAAGATGGGGAGGAACAATTTGTTTTCCCATATCAGGAAAGAGCCGATGTAATGTTTAACTCATCACTCGTTTATGAGCTTGCAGTCTTGAAGGTTTTTCTCGAGACACCTTTAAGGTGTGTTCCGACCAGTTCCCCTTATTATTGTGAGGCTCTTAGACTTTTAAATTTTCTGGATCATTTTCTTAATATTCCGGAAAAAGAAATACCACAAACTTCTATACTGAGAGAGTTTATAGGTGGGAGTACGTTTCTTTATTAAGCTAAAGGATGACCGCTGAAACTTATCCGTTTGCCTTTCTGAACTTCAGGGAAAGCAAAACATCCTTTTCCTTAACCGTAATTTTTACATTGTGCTGACTAAAAACCAATCTGATAAGGGGTATATCTAAATATTTTATATCTGAATTCCCCGTTAACGGATTATCAAATTGTAAGATAGGCGCGTTCTCCAGCGCCGAAAAATCGTCTATCAATGATTTGAAACCTTTGAAATTAAGATATATATACTTACTTTTCTCCTTTAATTCGACTTGCAAATTTTTTCTTTTCTCCTTTAAACCAATTGTAAATAATTGCTTAAGTGATTTGATCAACCACTTATAATTGCCAGAGATAAATAACTCCTTATTTGCCGTATTTAACTTGAAGGGAACGTAGTTGAAATCCGAAATTATTTCATTCAAAACTGAGTTAAGGTCTACTTTTTCGTTAACCTCTATAGCTTTATCTGCTCCTATCTTTGCAATATCCAGGAGTTTTTCTACCATATCCTTCATTTCCAAAGACGAATTATAAATTACCTCTACCATCTCTTTAAAATTTTTTTGAAGACTTTTCTGGTCTTTTAAAATACTAGACAAGCCCAAAATTGGGGTAAGCGGCGTTCGTAGACGATGCGACAAGCCGAACACGAAATTAGCATTAATCTCCTGTAGATATTTCAACCTGTTAAGTTCTGCCCGGTCCGTAATATCATTAATTTGTATAATTAAATATTCATTCTCTATGCCGGAAGAACTTATCTCTTTGGCTCTGGATAATTCAAAATTAAAATGATTTTCCTTTCCGTTTTCCCGAATAATCGCTTCAAAGCTCCCTCTATCTTTAATATCCTTGATATTCTCTAAAATATCACTATAAGGTAAAATTTCCTCAACTTTCTTTCCTTCAACATCCCTTTTATGGAGTATCTCTACCACTGTTGGATTGGATTTTTTAACGATTCCTTTTTCATCTAAAATTATTATACCTCCCGGCAAAGAGTTTATAATAGAGTTTAGAAATTCTTCCGATTGGGAAAGGCGTTCACTAAGAAGAGTCATCTTAAGTTCCGAGGAAACCTGAGCTGCCAGTTGTTGTATTATCTCCTTACTCCTGTCGTTGTAGTCGCCCCCGCGACTATTAATAACTTCAATCACTCCAATGGTTTCCCCATCTATAATAAGAGGTGCTGCAAGCAGAGATTCTGTATTGAAACCGGTTTGTTTATCAAATTTATCCGCGTACCCGGCACTCTTTGGCCTGTTAACTACAAAGGCTTTTCCCTCCCTTGCAGTTCTACCGGCTATTCCTTCTCCCATTTTTATTCTTTTTCCCTGCAATTCAGATGATGCAGGACCGTTAACAATCTTAAAAACCAGTTCATCGGTGTTATGATCTACAAGGAAAAGGGTTGCAGCTTCACTTTGAAGTACTTCCTGCGAAAGATCGAGAATCCCTTTCAAAAGTTCATTAAGGTTCTCGCTCTCAGTTATCTTTCCCCACTTCTTCTCTAATTGCATTCTTTTCTAACAACCGAACTACTTTATCCCACAGAAGCTCTAAATCCGGTGGTTTGGTTACAAACTCAACATCTAATTTGCCTTTAGCAATGATATCTACATCTTCTTTTAAATGTTCGTATGCCGTACATATAATTACAGGAAACTTATAACCTCGTTCAATTAAATTCTGGAGAACTTCTAACCCGTGTTTTCCTCCCATTTTAATATCAAGGACAACAAGATGGTATTTATTCTTACTAAGTTTCTTGCTGACCTCAAATCCATTATCCGCTGTGTCGACCTCAAAACCTTTAAGTTTAAAAAACTCCTTAAATAAGTATAAAATGGAAGGTACATCATCAGCCACTAACACTTTAGGCATTTTTTCCTCCTTTTTTGGGTAGTTCAATTGTGAATTCTGTTCCTTCACCTTCTTTACTATCTACAAAAATCTTTCCTTTATGCGCAGAAACAATTCTCTGGACGATTGAAAGTCCCAGACCTGTTCCATTTTTCTTACTGGTTACAAAAGGCTCGAAAATTTCATCCTTTTTAGATTCAGGAATACCTGAACCATTGTCTATTACCTTTGTTACTATATTACCGTTTTTTTCGCTTAAATTGACATCTATTTGTCCGCCCTCATTTAGTGCATCGCATGCGTTATTTATTAGATTACCAAAAACTCTCCTGAGTTTCTCTTTGTCTGCCAGGATTTTATAATCTCCTCTATCATGCCTGAATTTAATTTTACCTTTTTTCTCTTTTATGTTTTTAGACTTTTTGAAATTATCTGCAATTTCATACAGGAAGGACAAATAATCAAATGCCTCGATATTCAACTCGTGATCTTTAGAAAAATCAAGCATATCTCCTATTAATTCATTTATTATATTTGTAGCCTTTAAAATTTCCTTACCGTATTTTTTCCCCTTATCATCTTTAGACGACATCGTGAGTAACTGAGCCAAACCGCTAACTGTACCGAGCGGGTTTCTTAAATCATGCGCTATTTGAAGAGTCAATTTACCTAAGCGATTTATCCTCTCTGACCGCTGCATCTCTCTTTCCATTCTTTTTCTCTCAGTTATATCATTAAATACAACTATTGTACCCTTCTTACCTTTCCTCTCATCCTTAAAGGAAGCAAGATTAATACCCCAGTACTTGCCTCTATCCACTTTTACCAGGTGACTGCTCCTGCCCGGGTTTCCAAACTCTTTCACACATTCCTGCAAAATGGAAACAATATTAGTATCCCCTTTTGTAAGTTCCTGAGCTTTCGGATTTATTAACCTCATAACCATCTCCCCATCCACATTTTCAAAAACCGCAATCCCGGTGTTTATAGAACTCACGACTCCTCTATAGAACTGCTGAATATCTCTTTTCTCCTGCTCTTCACTTCTTTTTACTGTCTCAACCCTCTCCTTCATAATTTTGTTCCATAAACTGCTTATAAAAGCAGTCAACAGCAAGAAAACAAGCTTTAATAGAAAGACAGGATCTTGAAAGCTTAAACCTCCCCTTTGTTGAACTAGCCATACGTAAATTCCGGCACTCGCGATTGTAATCGCTATTGATGCGGCTAAACCCGATGAAATCGAAGCCATCATTATGGTGAGAAAATAAAAAATATAATAATCCGAACTTATGCTTCCCGTGAAATAAAAAACAATAGAGACAACAATAATATCAAAAAGAAATAAAAAAAACAGGATCACCTGCTTTGTTAAAAGCGCTGGCTTCCATATTCTTAAGGTTAGATTAAAAGCAAAATACAAAAAAGCTATTATATAAATAACACCTATTCTGGAAAGATCTTCCGTAGCATAACCCGCTATGAGAATTATGGAAAGCAGAACAAGCCACCTGAATATCAAAAAAACATCTAAATCGCTGGCTTTCTTAAACTGAATCATAATATTTAATTACTATAAAAGAAATATTCCAGGTGTCAACGCATTGTATGTCAGTTAGATAAGCGGGAAGACATGTCTTTGTCTGTTACAATTAGAATAAACAAGTGTAGAATATACTTGACAAAGGATTTCTTCTATATATATTAAATCAAAGTAAAAAACGAGGTAAAGTATATTGTGAGGAGGATTTATGGCTAATAAAGTACTCATTGTGGACGACGATGAAAAGCTTTTAAAGATACTAAGTGAGGCGTTAGAAAAAGAAGGTTTTATTGTATCGACGGCCACAAGCGCAGAGGAAGGACTCAACAGATTTAAGGAAATTGACTTTGATGCTGTGCTGGTCGATCTTGTGCTTCCGGATATGGATGGAATAGAAATGCTAAAAACAATAAGGAATATCGATTCTGATTTCCCGGTAATAATGATAACAGGGCACGCTTCTATTGATCTTGCTGTAAAGGCGATGCGTATGGGAGCTTTTTATTTCATTGAAAAGCCTGCCTCTACAAAAGCTATACTGGAAATACTTAAAAGAGCTATTGAACAGAAAGAACTCATATTGAGCTATCAGTCTTTGAAGAAGACAGCCGAGGAAAAATTTCGTTTTTCGGGAATAATAGGAAAAAGCAAACAAATGCAAGAAATCTTTGAATTAATCGAGCGTATAGCTTCCGCAGAAGCAACGGTATTAATTCAGGGAGAGTCAGGAACCGGTAAGGAATTAGTCGCGAAAGCAATACATTTTAATTCTCCGCGAAAAGAAAACCGGTTTGTTGCCATAAACTGTAGCGCTCTGCCTGAATCACTACTCGAAAGCGAATTATTTGGATATGAGAGGGGGGCCTTCACAGGAGCTAATAAGAAAAAGAAAGGTCTTTTCGAAATTGCCCATAAGGGCACAATTTTCCTTGACGAAATCGTAGAGACTTCGCCTGCGTTTCAGTCAAAACTGCTTAGAGTGTTAGAGGATAAGACTTTCTACCCGGTAGGATCTACAGAGGAAAAAAGAGCCGATACAAGAATTCTTGCGGCTACAAACAAAATTATCGAAGATTCAGTAGCGGGAGGAAAATTCAGAAAAGATCTCTATTACCGTCTCAATGTGGTCAAAATATCTTTGCCTCCTCTACGGGATAGAAAAATCGATATCCCATTACTCACGCAGAATTTTTTAAAAACTTATGCCGATAAAAACCGTAAGGATATTGTGGGGGTTTCCGATGAGGCAATGGAAGTATTGATGCGTTACTCCTGGCCGGGAAATGTCCGTGAGCTTGAAAATGCGATTGAACGAGCGGTAATCCTGTGTCAGGATCAAACTATACTTGCGGAACATTTGCCGGAGAGGACAAGTAGAAGCGAGGAACTCGAACCTTCAAATATTCTTGAATACGATGCGGCAAAAGATTCTTTTGAAAAAAAGTACCTTAGAAACTTATTAAAACAGACAGAAGGAAACGTTACTGATGCATCAAGAATAGCTCAAATGACCAGACAGAATATTTATCTTAAACTAAAGAAGTACGAGATCAATCCCAAGGTTTATTATCCAAGAGAATGAAGGAGGTATCATGAAAAAAGTTTTTTGTGTATTATTTCTTGTATTGTTAGTTAAATGTGCTTCTCCTGGAGACATAAATATATTATCCGCAGAGGCGACCGGCACATCACGAGATTCTCAGCTTGCTATAGATAAAGCTAAAATGGATGCGAGAGTCGAAATGACTCAGCAGCTCAACGCGTATGTTCAGGCTCTTATAAAAAAATTCGATGAAGAAGTGGGAATAACGGAAGACTCGGAACTCCTTGGTTTGTATGCAAAAACGAGCAAAATTGTCGTTGATCAATCTTTAGTGGGTTCTCATATAAAGAAAAAAGACGTGAAGCAGGACGGCGATATATACAGGGCAACTGTTGTAATGGAAGCCCCTCTCGGTCAGGCAAGGAAACGTCTTCTCGAACAGATAAAAGCCAGTGATGAAATTTATCAAAGATTTTCGAATTCCGAATCTTTTAAAGAACTCGAAGAAGAAATAGGAAAAGAAGCAGAATAGAAGGCAGATAAACGTATATTTTATTATTATTCTAATTCTAAATTTTTCGCAACTTAACGTATTAAAATCACTTTTTGGTTCACAACTGCCGGTCCAGCCTTTATTCTTCTGAAATAAATGCCGGTTTCAAGATTTTCTTTTATTGTAAACTGATGCTGCCCGGGAGAAATGTTTTTTTCTACTTGCGAAAAAACCTGTCTGCCTAAAGACACTATTTTAAAGTTAGGTATTAGAATTACTTTTAATGAATCAATAGAGAATCTACGGTTTCTCTTTCCATAGGAGCGACTTCTTTCTCTGTGATATATTCCTTTTTTGTTCTTACGCTAACTTTCGCGCTATTTTCATCTCTTTTTTTACTGTACCTAACGCATATAGAAGAAGATATGTCGATATCTTCAGGATTCTGACTATTTTTAAGTAAGGCGATAGGGCTTCCGAATCCCACTCCCTCGATGAGTAAGTCTTCATCACCTGCAAGAGTTTCGATTATTTGATTTTCTTTCTCGTCTCTTCCTACGATTAACTTGGCTCCGCTTTTAAGTCTGAAATGACGCCCGAAATGAAGTAATTGTAACTCAAGGGAGCTATCTTCATTATGTTCAAATGCATCGCCTAATCTAATTGAAAAGTCAAGGTCTGCGAGGCAGCACCCGCCGCCGGGAGAGGGGTATTCCGTTATACCTAATTCCCGAGCCAGTGCAATCTGAGGTTTTCTGTTTCTGCCTTCAAGAGCGTAAAGATTTTCTCTTTTAACCCAACCTTTTTCTTCGGGTATGGTGGGGGAAAATAGTTTGGCAGAAAGAGGGCGTAAGAGAAGTCCTTCGACACCGGCTTTTTTTTCTATTAATTCCATGCTGTGCTTTCTTTGACTCATCGGACGTTGACCAAGAACTTCACCGCTAACTAGGAAAAACGCTCCAATTTCTTCCATAAAAAATCGTGCCTTTTTCATTATAAAAATCTTACAATCGATACACGGATTCATATTTTTTCCGTACCCATGTTTGGGACTTTTTACCATCTCTATATAGTCTCTTTCTCCGTGAAAAATTTCTATTGGAATATTTAGTTTGCGAGCAACTTTTACGGCCCTTATTTGCTTTTCTTCTTCAATATAATAAAAAGGTAAAACAAAATAAAAAGCAGTAACTTCTATTTGCTGAAGCTGAATGATTTTTGTAGCTAATATACTGTCCAGTCCGCCGGAAAATAAACTTACAGCCTTTATATTACCGCTAACAGGTTTTTTTTGTTTATTTTGTAATAACATCTCATTTAATTTTACCAATCATTGAATATTAAATATTAAAATTTAAAAAGCAAAATGAATAAAAACACACAGAGCCCCCCTCTCTCCACCCCGGATTTTTTTACCACGGAGAGCACAGAGTTTTTATTTGTTTTTTTCTCTGTGTTCTCAGTGTTTTTTTCTTTTTTAACACAATCATTTCTCTGTGTCCTCTGTGGTTAATGTTTTTTTCTTTTTGAATTTTGATTTGTCATTTTCCATTTTGATATTTGATTTTTGCATTTTGAAGGCTTTGTCTCTCTGCATTTTTTGCTATTTCTTAATCGTTCCGCCGCCCACAAGTACGTCATCCTGATAAAAAACGACTGCCTGACCGGGTGTTATTGCGCTTTGAGGTTCTTTGAATTTAACCAAAACAGTATTGTCTTTATTTGGGTAAACAAAAGCTTTTGCTTCCATATGGCGATATCGTATCCTGGCCTTCACTTCAAGCTTTTTGTCAAGATCTTCGATCGAGATCCAATTAAGTTTATCCGCAAATAATTCATCTTTAAAAAGAGCTTCTTTCTCTCCTAAAACAATTGAATTATTGGTTTTGTCGATACGGGTGACGTATAGAGGTAATCCTTTTGCTATTCCAAGCCCTCTTCTCTGTCCTATTGTGTAGTATTGTATTCCTCTATGTTCTCCTAAAATATTACCTTTTGTATCAATAAAATTACCTGGTTTTCCTTTTCCTTTGAACAGGGTTGATATATCTCCCGAAAAAAAATCCTGGCTTTCTTTTTTTTCTTTTACAGGCAGATTCATTTCTTTTGCGAGTTTTCTAACTTTCTTCTTTGTGTAATCTCCAAGGGGGAAAATACATTTTGCTATCTGTTCCTGTGATAATGAATAAAGAAAATAGGATTGATCTTTTTCTTTGTCTCGTGCTTTTAGTAGAAGATGACGATCTTTTTCTTTATCGAATTTATTCCTTACGTAATGACCCGTAGCTACCCTGTCAAACTTGATACCCAAATCATTTGCCTTGTCCAAAAGTACGCTTAATTTTACCGTTTTATTGCATAAAACGCATGGATTGGGTGTTTTACCGGAAAGGTATTCATCTACAACATAGTCAAGAACAATATCGCGGTATTCTTTACACAGGTCGATAACGGACAATGGGAATCCAAGGTGGGCGGCGACTTTTTTCGCGTCTTCTATATCCTCCCACGCTCCGGGTCCGTAACAAGCATGGGAACTCCCGGTATAATTTGTGCATTCTTCTCCGTCCCAGATTTTCATTGTGACCCCTATTACATCAAAACCTTTTTTCTTAAGAAGAGCGCACGTGACAGATGAATCCACGCCTCCGCTCATTGCAACCAGAACTTTTTCTTTAGACATATCTTAACATTTTTTCCAAAGCTTTCCTTGATGCGCTTATAATATCGACGTTAAGAGTTATTTCATGTTTTTCTTCTTTTAAAGCTAAATACACGTCTTTCTGGCGAGTTAATTTCATATCCGAACAAATTATTGTCTTTCCTGCCGTAAAAAACTCTTTTTCCGGGTTTTCTTTTTTTAATCTATACAATATCCCTTCTTCGGTTCCTATTAGAAAACTTGTTGCTCGAGATTTTCTGGCAAACTTGATCATTCCGGAAGTTGACAAAACCTCATCCGTGAGATCTATTACTTCCTCTCTGCACTCAGGATGTACTAAAAGTAAAGCTTCCGGGAATTTCTTTTTTGCCGAGAGAACTTCTTCTTCTGATATGCTGTCATGAGCATAGCAGAACCCATCCCAGAGTATAATTTTTTTATCTACGAATCGTTTGACATACGCCCCGAGATTTCTATCAGGTATGAATATAATTTCATCCGATTCGATATTCTCAACGACTTTAACCGCATTAGCCGAAGTACAGCAGACGTCGCTTAGGGCTTTTACGTCGGCATTAGTATTGACGTATGAAACCACCTTTGCGTTCGGGTGTTTCTTGCGCAAATTCAACACATCATCCGGGGTTACCATATTTGCCATAGGGCATCCAGCTTCTTCTCTTGGCATTAAAACTTTCTTCTCCGGAGAGAGAATCTTTGCGGTTTCAGCCATAAATCTAACACCGCAAAAAACAATTATCTCAGCGTCAGTGTTATTTGCTTTTCTTGACAGATCCAGTGAATCGCCGAGGTAATCTGCTATTTCCTGAACTTCGCCCCGCTGATAATTATGAACCAGTATTACGGCATTCTTTTTATCTTTTAACTCTTTTATTTTTTCGGCATAATTCATTTTTTAATTTAAATCTTTATATTTCCTTCCGTATTTTCTACTTTAAATAAACGCCCAAAAGTAATATTACTCCCATAAAAAAAATTAGAAAAGCTCCTCCAAAAGAAAAAATTCTTTGAATGATAAAGCTTAGTTTGCTTCTTTTTAATAAAATCTTTTTAAAATTGTTTTTGGCAAGGATGGTTAAAATACCGACGGACGAAATAGTGGTTGCCATGCCCAAAGCCATGAAAATCGTAGAAATTATCCCAATTTTTAATACTCCCAATGATAACGAAAAAAGCAGTACGATCGTAGCTCCCGTACAGGGAATTAACCCTACGGCAAAGGAAAAGGGAATCGCACTCTGAAATGGTTCAATTTTTTTATCTTTAATGTTTTTTCTCATTTTAATGTCATATATGTTTTTTATTAACAGAAATAAACCTATACCAGCTATTAAGCTATAGCTTATTATCTTAATTGTTCTGCTCATACTCTCAATGTTATGTAAGTAAGCTTTTTTAATGGTAAAATATAGGATTAATACCAGGCTTAGCGCCGAAAAGGCATGCAAGAAACCTATTATGCACCCCACGATGATTCCTTTTTTGATATTTGTCTCTTCTGACAGGAAATATGAAAAGGTTAAAGTTTTACCGTGTCCAGGTCCAAGTGCATGAACTGCTCCATAAATAAATGTAATAAATATTATAAAAAAAAGTAATTTGGCTGATTTTGTTTCTTTTATTTTTTTAGTTAATTCAGTTAAGCGTTTATTTAATGAACGCTGGATAAGAGCTATTTTGCCGATGAGCTTCTGGGCAAAACGCGGATATCGTAGCGTTTTTTTTCTTTCTTCCCTTTCGGAAGTTGATTTTCCTTTTGACAAAAAAGGATTATCCTGTGCTATAAGCGAATTAAGAATAAAAAACAAACTAATCAGAACGAAAAATTTTCTCATGGTTTCTTACGGAATTTTATTTTTAAAGCTTCCGGGATTATTTGTCCGTAATAATAAGCATTTTCTTCATCTTCGATAATTCCATGGCTAAGCTCTACTTTTGAGGTGTCCTCAAAAGAGTAAGGGTTTTGCGATGCCCATAGTATCTGAACAAAGTAAGTCGGATCATAAACTACTATTGTTACTTCCTGGTTTCCTTGAAAGGCGGTTACTTCGCACGGAAGAAAAAACTCATAAACCATTATTCCACTATCAATCTTGGCATGAAAATCTTCGAATTCTTTTATTCTGAATCGCTGCCCGTTTATGGTTATATCGGTAAAATAATTATGTTCTTTGAGATTGGAGAAAGCTCCGCTCACCACCCCCTTGATTTCCTTTTCATTGAATTTGCCGTCTGCATCAAGGTCGAATTCCCGTATTATTGTACTGCTGAACATCTCATCAAAGATCCATTCATGTTTAAAACCTGAAAGCCCTTTATCGTCAAAAATCACCGAGATTCTATTGTCAATAAAAACATGAGGATGAGCCAGCAAGAAAAGAGGGAAGAAAGAGATAATAATTGTAAATGTATATCCCATATAAAAATTACCTCAGGTTTGAATAAGAAGAAATTTTTTTAGCGAGAGAAGCGCGATTTATTGTAAAGAGATGAATTCCGTCCACGCCGTGTTTTATCAAATCTTCTATTTGTTTGGTGGCAAATTCTATTCCGGCTTTTTCCATTTCCACATCATTCTCTTTGTATTTTTCTACTATTGAGATCAGCTCGGATGGAACCGTAGCACGGCTCAATTTTATCATTCTAGATAAAAGTTTTGCTTTAAAAACAGGCATAATACCGGCAGAAACGGGGACCTTAATTCCTATTTTTTTAATCTTGTCCAAATAGGCGTAAAAAAAGTCATTCTTGAAAAACATCTGAGTTATTACAAAAGAAGCACCGGAATGGATTTTCCTTACAAGATTTTTTATATCTTTTTCCAAAGAATATGCCTCAGGGTGGCCTTCAGGATAACCTGCCACTCCCAAACAGAATTTATCCATATGGGACTTTATATAAGCTGCTAAATCACAAGCGTAAGAAAAATCGGAGACAGTAGATTTAAAATTTCTATCAGCTGGTATGTCTCCGCGAAGAGCAAGTATATTTTCGACCCCTTCTTGGCTTATCTTATTTAAAATTGTTTCAACATTTTCCTTTTTTGTATCAACGCAGGTCAGATGCATAAGTGGTTCCATTTCGTAGGTATTTTTTATTTTGATCGCCATCTCGATGGTTCCCTCTTTTGTTTCCCCGCCGGCTCCGTAAGTAACACTTATAAAATCAGGAGATGTTGATTTTAAATCTCTTATGGTTTCCAATATGCTGTCTTTCTTTGCTCCCGGTTTGGGAGGAAAGACTTCACAGGAAAAAACAATTTTTTTATTTCTGTAAATATTGCGTATTTTCATATTTATTTACTTTCTACCAGATTATATTAACAAAGTATAGATAGTCAAGAAGGTATTAACATAAGGATTAGTAGACGGACATGAAGCCAAGCAAGGATTAAGAGTTAGATGGAAAGCGTTGAAGAGTAGCAGGGATTAAGAAAAACACCTGGCACTTAATCCTTAATCCTAGAAACAGTTGCAGGTACTGCTTCTAATCCTGTTATTCTTTTTGCTTTTTTATATTTGATTTTTAAATTTAAGCGTATTTACCTTACAAGCATCTCTAGGCTTATGAAATACATTAGAAAGTTTATCTTGGCAGGGTTTTCAAAAAAAGGAATAGGCTCCGATAAGGGGTAATCAGAGCCTAAAAGAGCGAGAGTGTTGGTAAGTTACAAGTTTCTAAATATAATTAACTGTCAACTCCAGAGTGCCTTTTAAATCAGCAGGCAGCTTGAGGTTTTTCATTTCTCTTTTTATCGACTTTTCGATACATTCTTCACATGCTTTTCCTTTAGATGTTTTGTAGTTTTTAATTGTAGCCTTTTTAACTATACCTGCTTCTATTTCTATCGTAAGAGTTAAAGTCTTAAGGTTCCAGTTCTTTAATATAACTTCAAAGCTCGCCTCAAGTTCATCTGCAAGAAATTTCTCGAGTTTTTTAAGATCGGTCTTCGGTCCTAAAGTCGCTTTGTTAATATAGAAGTTCGGCTTTATTTCCCTCTGGTCTTTAGAAATTTTTGACATGTCCGTTTTTACTCTTGGGGCGTATTCTGCTGCTTTCATCATGACGCCGCTTTCAGGTGCAAATCTTGGTGCTGCTGAAGGATAACCTCCTATCGCGTAATCGCTAACGCCCTGGGGAAGAGGTAAGGGCTGTTTTACGGTAACGACTTCTCCCGTTTTGCGGATAATTTTATCTACCGCGACGAATGAGGTGTATTGAGTCATCAAATGGTATTTAAGTCCGAGTTTGGTTACTTCGTCTTTTACGTCAGTTCCAACTTTCCCGTAATCATCCAGTTTTGCAATTCTCTCTCTTGCCCAGAGATACTTTATAGCAGAGTTATTTACATCTTCCATAGAAGTTTTAACCCTTATTTCTTTTTTATAGTTGCTGTTTGCCGTTTTGCCTGTTACTACTATATTTCCTGAGGCTTCTTTATATTTGCCGAAAAGGATAAGAGGCCTTTCCGCGAAGAGGTCGGGCATGCTGATTGGTTCGATATTGTAAGCGTCGAATCCCCTAAAGGAAGTTTCTATATCGGTTAAAAGAGGATGTTGAATATAATTTAAAAATTTATCGGCTTTCTCTTCGGCTTCACTCTGGTTTATAACGATAAAAGGTTCCCCTTTTCCGGCGCGTGCCATTCCTTCGATGAGGTAGCGATTTACGGACGAACCAATGCCGAAAGCAAAGAAATTATTTTCTCCGAGATTTTCTCTTATGTGATCGAATGCTTCTTTCTCTACTGAAATGTACCCATCGGTAGCGGTTACGATGATTCTTGATAGACCTTCTTTTTTAGGAAGAGTCGATATTCTGTTTAAAGCGTCAAGTAATCTTGTTCCGCCTCCGCCTGTCTGGGACATAACCATTTCTATTGCTTTCTTTTTGTTCTCTTTTGTCGCGGATAGAGGTTCTTCTGATAGAACAGATGAGCCTCCCGAGAAGAAAAGAATGTTAAAATAGTCCTTTTCTCTTAATCCTTCAACAATATCCTTTATGAGAGTTTTTGACACATTTAGTGGAAAACCATGCATTGAACCGGAAACGTCTACAACAAAAAGATATTCACGCGGAGGAACCATTTCAATATTTACTCTGTCCGGCGGCTCAAGCATGAGAAGAAAGAAGTTTTCTTCCTTACCGGGAAAGAGCAAAAGACCGGTTTGTATTTTATTTCCTTTAAGTGAATATCGGAGAATAAAATCTCTGTTTCCTCCGTATTTTTCTTTTTTGGATAAGGTTATTGTTGCTCTGTCGGATTTTTTATCGATATCGACATTATGCGTGGGTACCACAACCTTTGATATTGGGATTCCTGTTTTTAGATTAACTTTTATATCAAATTTATAAGGAGGGTTTTCTTTTTCATGGAGATAAGGGGTGGCTGTCCAGTCTTCCTTATCTTTTTGTTCTCCGGTGAATCTCGGACCTACAACCGTCGGGAATACATATTCATAAATTCCTTTTTCCGGAACAAGCATCTCCGTATACTTAACAATTACTTTTACTTCATCTCCTGGCATAATATTGGCAACTTTCATCTGGAAGACATTCGGGCGCTTTTGCTCTAAGAGTGATGCGACTTTTCCGTCGTCTTTCGCGTCTTCGTATATTTGCCTGGCTTTTTCCGTTTCTTCTATTTTCGCGTCGATTATGCGTTCACCTATTTTCATTCTCATGGCGTGGATTGCCGATTTTGTACCGAGTGGGAAGATATATACAGCTTCTATGGTTTTTTTGCCGTCGTTCTTGTATACTTGCGTTAATTCGATTTCCGCCGTTACTCCGGCAATATTTACGTCTGCCTTTGTTTCAAGAAGAGGAAAACTTTCCACATCGGTTTCTCCCTGTACTAAAAAATATGGGGATGAAGCGTCTTTTTCGTCAGCCGTTTCCTTTACCTGGGCATAAATTGGGATAGTTAGTAAACATACTGTTAGAAAAACCATCACAATTAAAACTTTCTTCATTTATCCCTCCTTTTGGGGTTGTTTATCTATTTTGATTCAAGAACTATATTTTAGTTCCGAAATTTATTTATCGAGATTACGGTTACTTTTTGAAAAGAGTGGGTTTCGGGTGTTTTTCTTTTTAAATTTTTTGGTTTCCAATTATTGAAATATAAAATAAAAGGATTTTCGAAGTACAACCTTTTTTAAAAACACCATCTAATAAAAAACTTAGGAGAGGAAATCCCAAAGTTTAGGGTCCCTTCTTTTGTTTTTTGCCAGGTATCGTTACGTTCTTGGGAGCGATACCTAAAGGAAATGCTTCCGTATAAATCAAAGCCAATGGAGTAGCTTAAATTGGGAAATTTATCCCAAAAAAAGTGTTCGATTCCTATTGGAATGTAGCAGGATAAAGAACCCTGATAAATGTCATTGTATAATCTGTCAGTATCTGAAAATACAGTTTCAATCAAGGATATATCAAGACCCAGACCAAGGCCAAAACCCCTTACTAAATATATATCCTCAAAAGAACTCGAAGGACTACGGGAGAGCAAATAGTAAGTTATATTCGGAAAACTTATTATAGTTCTCCTGCTGTATCCTGACGATGTTGATTCAACTTTATTAATAGATAAGTAGAATTTATCGATTGATAATTCTTTTCCCTTTCCATTATCCTGCCACCATCGGAGAGAAACCTCGTAAGCATTCCATGGAAAGTCGTCTACACCCAGGGAAAAACCGGTTCTATGATTTGTTATACTTTCGATATTCGTATCGGCAAATATGGATGGAACAAACAAGCATGTTATACTGATTAAAAGAATACTTTTAAATACTGACATGCTACCTCCTTTTTTTATAAGACCTTACGGATTTCAAGTAAGTTCCATAGGATTTTATCTTTCAACCTTTTTTAAGTCTTTTTCCATATCTAAATCGGCATCAAAAAATTCTTTTGTTTCAGGCAAAGATAGAGAAAGTTTTTCTGTGAAATCTATTCCGATTTTTATTCTCTCTGTCTCGCATTCGAGAAGGTGCCCTCCTCCTTTTTTGTCTTCCGTTATAAAATGAAGATGATATCTCGGTACGTTAATTCCACTTAAATAATCGGGCAGTCTAAAGCCCGCCAGGGTTCCTTTAATATTATGAAATTCAAACTCGGGCTGGGTCTTTACAACTTCAGAAAGGGGCGGATAAGGTTTTTCTTGAGCCGGTACGCTGCGTGTACGAACATATTTGAACTCTCCTTCTATTTTTATTGCGTAAATAATGTTTTCTGTCGGGAGAATCTTATCTAGAAATTTTTCCAGTGAGTTATAATCAAGAGTGGAATCTAAAACTAGAGTTTTATCTTCTTCGTAAAATGTAACCGCAGAAAAAGGTGTTTTCATCGAATCTGCTGCCGGGTAAACTTTACCGTCTGCTTTCACCTGATAAATTTCTCCCTCGAGCATTAACATCTCACCGTCAAGCGCGTTGAAAGTGCCTAGCCCTAAATCTCCGTGTTGTTTTAGTTCTTTAAAAGTAATTTCACCGTCATATATTCCTTCGAGTAATGCGTTAATTGTGGATATCTGAAACAGAACGTCCGGGTCGTTTTCCTTCTTTGCGCATCCAAATAAAAGGCTGCAAAAAATGAGGACATAAAACAAGTCTTTAATCTTAAGCATTACACCTCCTTTTAATCTTATAATAAATTTGCGGATACATAGGACTCTGCTACCTTAAGCCTTTGCGGCAAGTATTCATCTTAGCAATTTCTCGTAATAGTCAGAACTACCTGTTCTTAGTATTTCTTTTATTATAGACTCCGTTACTTTTCCCACACCCTTTATGCTGCGCAAGTTACTTTTTATTTCGGATAAAGGTTCTTTTAATTTAGATATGGAATAAGCGGCATAGCCGTAAGGTGAAGGTTTTTCTTCAAGCTTGGCAA
>Ga0307437_1000526_pt1 | contig 29942 bp, 23 predicted proteins | sample SalMarWE160390MG_FD_202146 | JGI IMG/M metagenome (GOLD analysis project Ga0307437, IMG submission 202146) | Salt marsh sediment microbial communities from the Plum Island Ecosystem LTER, Massachusetts, United States - WE1603-90 | ecosystem: Environmental > Aquatic > Marine > Intertidal zone >...
GTCAGCCGTTTTGACTGAGAGATTCACCGGCGCCACTGACGAACCAAGGCTATTAAACCCACGCAGCAACCAACCCAGGTACGGTTTGCTGTCATCCCCCAGCTTTACAAAATAACCGTAGCGTATGACCTGCCGCTCACTGAGGAAACGGATGAGATTGCCGCTAAAAAACCTTGTCGTGACAACAAAAAAGCGGTCGGTCACCGTGGCCACAGCTATATAATGGTGCCCCAGAGGTCCGAAATCGTAGGTGCGTGTGGTGTCTATGAAAACGTCAATATCCCTCCAGATCGAGTCAACGTGGTCCCCACAGACGCAACTGTCATAGGGTAGCAGATACGGATCGTCGGGGATTAGGTCATGAGTGCGAAAAAGCTCCCGCCCTTCTTCAGTGTAAGTTAGGTATTGGATGATTTGCCCCTCATCGGTTATCACCGGAATCTCACGTTCCTCGCAACCGCAGAGGATTCCAAGCGTCACCGCCATGATCATCGACAGGCAAAGATTACAGCTTTTTTCTCTCATTATATCGGTGCTTCTTACCAGCTAACGCTATCTTCGCTTGCGCTTGCCCTTTTTCATTTCCTGTTTCATTTGCGTGATTTCGTCCCTGATGAGGACCGCCGTTTCAAAATCAAGGTTTTCGGCTGCTTTTTTCATGGCCTTCATCATAAAGACCAATTGGTCTTCATGGCTCATGCGGACGAAACTGCTCGGTTTCTCAAACGTCTTTTCCTCAACCGTCTTGCTGTCGGCAAACTGGGTGGAGCGGAGAATCTCCTCACGCGTCTTGTATATCGTCTCCGGATTGATATTGTGCCTCTCGTTGTAAGCAAGCTGCTTTGCCCGGCGGCGGTCGGTCTCATCAATTGCCCTCTGCATCGACTTGGTGATTTTGTCGGCGTACAGGATGACTTCGCCGTTTTTATTTCGGGCCGCCCGCCCGGCGGTCTGGATAAGCGAGCTTTCCGAACGCAAAAAGCCCTCCTTATCAGCATCCAGAATCGCCACCAGCGACACCTCCGGCAAGTCCAACCCCTCGCGCAGAAGGTTGACGCCCACCAGCACGTCAAACTCCGCCAGCCGCAGGTCGCGAATGATGCCGGTACGGTCGATGGTGTTAATTTCACTATGAAGGTAGCGCACCCGCACCGCCAACTTGGCCATGTAATCGGTTAAATCTTCCGCCATCCGTTTGGTCAGGGTGGTGACCAGCACCCGCTCACCTTTAGCCTGCCGCTTCTTGACCTGCTGGAGAAGGTCGTCTACCTGAGTCGCCAGAGGTTTCACCGTGGTCACGGGATCGAGAAGGCCGGTGGGACGGATGACCTGGTCAACGATGATTCCCTCCGACTTGGTAAGCTCATACTCGGCCGGAGTCGCTGAGACGTAGATCGTCCGGTTCATCAGACTTTCGAACTCCTTAAAGAAGAGCGGCCGGTTGTCAAGCGCCGAGGGAAGCCGGAAGCCGTGCGCCACCAGAGTCTCCTTGCGGCTGCGATCGCCGGCAAACATGCCGCGAACCTGAGGAATGGTCTGGTGAGACTCATCGATGATTGTTACAAAGTCAGGTGGAAAGAAATCAATCAAGGCAAATGGTCTTTCCCCCGGCTTGCGCCCGGTTAGGTGACGTGAGTAGTTTTCGATTCCGGTGCAATAACCGAGTTCCTTTAACATCTCGAGATCGTATCTGGTACGAGATTCAAGACGCTGCGCTTCGAGGAGTTTGTTTTGGGAGCGGAAACTCTCAAGCGTTTCGGCAAGCTCCTGCTCGATAGCGACGATAGCCTTCTCAAGTTGAGGCCGGGAGGTGATAAAATGCTTGGCTGGATAGATGGCGAGCCGATCCTGCTCTTTCAAAATCTCTCCTGTCAGGGGATGGATTTCTCTGATCCGCTCGATCTCATCCCCAAAAAACTCAATCCGAAAGGCGCTGTCGTAGTAAGAAGGGATGAGCTCAATCGTATCTCCCCTCACCCGGAAATTGCCCCGTGAAAAATCGATGTCGTTGCGATTGTAGTGGATATCGATCAGCCTTCTGATAACGACATCCCGGTCAAGCTGCGCCCCGGTCTTAAGAAGCAGGAACTGCCTTTTGTACTCCTCGGGTGAACCCAACCCATATATGCAGGAAACCGAGGCCACAATAATGACGTCCTCACGCTCCAAGAGCGACGCCGTCGCCCGCAGACGGAGACGGTCGATATCCTCGTTGATAGAGGTATCCTTTTCTATGTAGGTATCAGTAGTTGGGAGGTAGGCCTCCGGCTGATAGTAGTCGTAGTAGCTGATGAAAAACTCCACTGCGTTTTCCGGGAAAAAGGCCTTTAGCTCGCCATAAAGCTGGGCGGCTAAAGTCTTATTGTGCGAGATGACCAGCACCGGCTGGCCATACTGAGCAACGACGTTCGCAATAGTAAACGTCTTCCCGGAACCGGTAACTCCCAGCAGGGTCTGATGTTTCCGCCCCGCTTCAAGTCCTTCCAACAACTCTTTTATGGCCTGTGGCTGGTCTCCTTTGGGAGTCAGGTTGGAACGCAGTTTGAAAGGAGCCCGAGGCCGGACGTCATTTGTAGGCACTTCTGTCGCCATGCTCATATCTTATAAACGCTCACGTCTGTAATATATCCAATACTAAAGAAGTGGGCAAACAGGTTCGTCTATTACGTGCGAGGCGGATGTCTCCGTCCGCTTTGGCCTTGGAGCCGTTGTATTGGTTGGCAGAACCCGTCTTTGGCGGGGTTCTGCCCTTGCTGACTACGCACGTAGAAGACAGCTTGACGATAAATTCGGACGGGGGTTCGACCCCCCTCTCCACAGGCGAAGCAGCAGGTGACAGCAGGTGCCCCTGAAATGCTCGCCTCACAACATCGGCAAGTACTTCTCCTGCTCGAACTGGCTGACGTGCATACGGTAGCGGTCCCACTCGATTTTCTTGTTTTCGATCAGCTTGTCGAAAATGTGGTCGCCAAGAGCCTCGCGGGCCAGCTCGGACTGCTCCAGTTCTTTTACTGCGTTCTCAAGCGAGTTAGGCAGGGTGTCAATTTTGAGGGAGATTTTCTTCTCTTCGGACATTAGGAAGATGTTTTCCTCTATCGGCTCGTCCAGTTTGTAGGAATTTTCAATGCCTTTTTGGCCCGCGGCTAATATGCAGGCAAAGGCAAGGTAGGGATTGGTGGCGGGATCGGGTGAACGCAGCTCGATACGGGTGGCTCCTTCTTTGCCGGGACGGTACATCGGTACCCGCACCATGCTGGAGCGGTTGCGCCGCCCCCAGCTTATGTAGACCGGCGCTTCATAACCCGGCACCAGCCGCTTGTAGGAGTTGACCCACTGGTTCAAAACCAGGGTGATTTCCTTTACGTGGGTCAGGATACCCGCTGTAAACTGCCGAGCCATGGTGGAAAGATTGTATTCGCCCTTGGGGTCAAAAAACAGGTTGCGCTCTCCTTCAAAAAGCGACATGTGACAATGCATGCCGCTGCCGTTGATACCGTAAATCGGCTTGGGCATGAAGGTAGCGTATATCTCGTTGTGCATAGCCACCTGTTTAACGATGAAGCGATAGACCTGCACAAAGTCGGCCATGACCAGGGCCTCCTGATACTTGAGGTCGATTTCGTGCTGGCTGGGGGCCACCTCGTGATGGGAGCACTCAACGGGAATGTCGATCGCCTCAAGAGAATTCACCGCAGCCTTGCGGACCTCGGCGCCGATGTCTACCGAGCCGTAGTCAAAATAACCGTCCTGATCGAGAGGGTTTGGTTCTTGTTCATTTTCGAAATAGAAGTACTCAATTTCAGGGCCGACATAGAGGGTCCAGCCCTTATCCTGAAGCTTGGCCAGGTTACGCTTCAACACCCACCGGGGGTCGCCTTCATAGGGCGTGCCGTCAGGGTAGGTGATGTCGCAGAACATCATCGCTACCTTCTCGCCTGATATCTCCCACGGAATTATCCGGAAGGTGAGCGGGTCGGGCACTGCCATCAGGTCGGACTCTTCAATCCGGGCAAACCCCTCGACCGAGGAGCCGTCAAACCCCTGCCCTTCGTCGAGCACTTGCTCTATTTCGGAACGGGTGATGGACATCCCCTTGATCTTGCCTAAAATATCAGTGAAGCAGAGCCTGATATAACGGACTCCGGCTTCGTCAATAAGCCTCAACACATCTTCTCTGGTCTTTGTCATAGTCTAACTCCTGTCATCTGTCGATACGATTGCTTCCTTCAGGCAAGCCGGAAAACTCCAATTTAATCCCGGCGCCTCTCAAAACAAACAAAAACAAAAAAACTCGTCAGCCTTGTAGGTCGGGTTCCGAATCCAGCTTTAGCGGGATAAGAAACCCGACACTAAGTTCCCGAACGAAACATGCGAAAAAAACCTTGATGTGGAAGGTAAAGTCAATATATTACAATTGGAATTTATACGGCGAGGAAACCTATGTTCCGCATCTTATGCAGGTCAATCTTATTATTGTTGGGCGTTTCTGTGAGAAGTCTATGAGACAATGACTTATCCAAATGCGGGAATGAATCTATATGGCCGATACGCGAATACAACTGGAAGCTGAAGATTGGATAAGGCAGGAATGGTTGCCACAAAAATACGGGCAAAGCTTCAGACGAGAACGACTTCGCCTGGACGCTGGCGGTGTTTTTGACTTTGATGCGGTAAGTGCTGATAACTTTATCGTAGCCAGTATCTCGACAAGCAGCGCTTCAACGTCTGGTGGAAAATGGGGTGCTGGGAAGCTTAAGAAACTGCAGGCCGATATGCTTTTTCTCATCATGGCTAAGGCACAAAAGCGAATGATAGTCCTGACTGAACGCGATATGTATCAACTATGCCAGAAAGAGAAATCGGATGGGCGAGTTCCGTTAAGTATCGAGTTTGTTCATGCTGAACTGCCAGATGACTTGGCTATTCGGTTACGGGGAGCAAAGGAAACTGCATCTAGGGAAGTCTCACCGTCTAAGAAGCGATAACTATATGTAGCGATGTATTCGTGGGCGGCAACGCGCCCAACAACGGTTTGCAGCCGACTCGCGTTCCGCTTCGCTTCACGCGAGCGGCTGAAACCTACCGTTCGCTGTCTGTGAGATAATGAGGTCCAAATGGGTAAAACAATAAGCTTGTTCTCAGGGTACTCTCAAAAAGAAAATAGAACGACCAATTATTGTCTATTAGCACTCAAAATGATTTACGAAGAAAATCCGAAATTTCTTGCGGAAATTCTTAGTGGCCTTGTTGGGTATGACATGTCAGAAGATGTTGGGGTAAAATTTCGCCAGCAAGAGCGAAGACTAAGCAGTGTGCCCGATGGACTTATAAGCCAAAGGTCATTTACCGTATATGTTGAAACAAAGAATTTTGATTGGTTTTATGATGAGCAACTTGAAAACCATCTTAACGCTTTAAACGATGAGGTCCTAGGTCTTAAGGTACTTATCGCATTAGGGAATTTTGAGGGTGATACTAAAGAACGCTTCGAACCAATTAAAAAATTATGTGAAAAAACATATAGGAACAAAATATTTTTTTCAGCGGTAAGTTTTGAAGACTATATAAATGCTATAGATCTTCCAACTCTAACTAAAAATGTATCTGACGCTGTAAGGGACTTACGAGCGTATTTAGATGAAGAGGGTCTCCTTCCATCATGGCAAAATTGGCTTGATGTCATAAATTGTGCAGGTTTACCTGAAGATGTATTAGAGGGACATGTTTATATGTGTCCGGCAGAAGGTGGAGCATATACTCATAGCCGTTGTAAATATTTTGGGATGTACCGCCAAAAAAAAGTCGAAAAACTGTCACTCATAAAAGCTGTTATAGACGTTGAGTCCCAAGAATATGCAAAGCTATTATGGAAAAATGTAAAACTGAAAACTTCCCTTCTCCTTGAGGAAGCTAAGCAAAAAGTAATAAAACTAAGACCAGGAGTATTTCCGATAAGGATTTTTTTATTGGACGAATTGCATGACACTTCCTTTATCAAAGATTCTCCGGGTGGAATGTTAGGAAGCAAGCGATATTTCGATATATCTCAATTTAAGGCAGAGGACGCCGAGAAATTAGCAGGAATTCTGAGAGATAAAAATTGGTCTGATCTTTAAACGCCAAAGGTCAGGTAGGTCAAGCCCACTTGGGCTTGACAACGGGTAACCCACCACGCCATAAGCGTGGCTGTGGGGTCTTTCATTACAATGATGAACGCGAAGATTAGAATGGTAGATCAAGCCCACTTGGGGTGGTCTGGTTGGTGATGGAGATTTCCCACAGCAGAGCTGTGGGCTACCTGTTTGCCTATTCCAGATTGAGTTTAATCTCCGTATGAGCCGGGGAAAGCTGACGATACCTGACCCCCGCCATGTCGAATATCCGTCGTGCCGCTACGAAAATGTCTTCGTCATAGTGCTTGTTCGATAGATAGACGACCTCCTTAATACCGACTTGCACCATCAATTTGGCGCACTCGTTACAGGGGAAAAACGAGACGTACAGAGTGGCGCCGTCCAGTTCCGGTTTATTGGAGGCGTTGGTGATGGCGTTCATTTCGGCATGGCAGACGTAGGGATATTTGGTGCTGAGATACTCGCCCTCCCGATCCCAGGGAAGCTCATCATCCGAGCAGCCGGTCGGGAAGCCGTTGTAGCCGATGCCGATAATCCGTCTCTTGCTGTTGACAATACAGGCTCCCACTTGTGTGTTGGGGTCTTTGGAGCGCTTGGCCGAAAGCTGGGCAATAGCCATGAAGTACTCTTCCCAGCTCAGGTAGTCAGTCCGTTTGGTAACCATGTCGAGAGTGATTATACGTGATTGGGAGCGGTTAGGAAAGAGAAATCACGCTGAGTACCCCACCAGCTTCTGGCGGGTTGTGGGATAAGATATTATCCCCACCGGAAGGAAACCTGTCAAGTGATGGGTCTGCTTATGAGTGTTTCTGGGGCATTGTTTCGCATCTTTCATTCAAAATCGCCGTCGGCTATAATCAATTGATGAGGCAATTTCTCAACTATTTTGCTTTCTTTTTTGAGAAAATAGGTTAAATTGAATGAGTAATGATGTGTACACTTCATCTACACGCGTATGCCACTATGTATACAAAGCTGCTAAGCCTGAGTTGAGCATGTCAAAAATCGTCAGCATAGAGTAATACAAGCTAAGGAGGTTGCTGTGAAGAGATTAATGTTAACGGCCTTGATGATCCCGGCATCGGTCGGCCTTATATCAATCGCTTTGGCCGGGCAAACGGTCAAGCTCGCAGATGCCCCGACCGACGTTGTCCTCACCGATCAGGGGCACGAGGGCATCCTTTTGGAAATCGGCATTGGTGAACTCCTATTCAATGAAGTAGAAACCTCAGAAGGGGTATTCATACTGCTTAGCTTCAGGGGGTGCACGCGCTCGCACAATATCGGCGAGCCAAACCTGCCGACGGTAAATCGACTACTGTCAATCCCCTTTGACTGCGAGCTGAAAGTGGAGGTGCTGAGTTCCGAGGTTGAGGAGATTTCGCTGACTGATCTGAACCTGACCCGGCCGCTTCTGCCGGTGCAGCCGTCGATTTCAAAGTCCGACGATCCCGCTTCGGTCCCCTTCGAGTACGACCAGAGCATCTACCAACACAGCGGGTATTACAGCCTGGCGCTTGTTGAAGGGCGCGTACTGGGGACAATGCGTTCCTTGCACGTGGGATTAGTATCAGTAGCCCCAGTAGAGTACAACCCTACGCAGAATGTGATCAGGGTTTACAAGAGCCTGACCGTTAGAGTCAGCTACGAGCACCCTGACTGGGCGAAAACAGAGACGGTGTGGGAACGCAACTACTCGCCGTTCTTCGAGCCGGTATATAGCCGCATTGCCAATTACTCCCGGCAGTCGACCGAAGACCGTGACGATCTGGTCAAATATCCGGTCAAGTATCTGATCATCTCCGACCGGATGTTTGAAGCTCAGTTGCAGCCGTTTATCGAGTGGAAGACCAGGAAGGGATTTACCGTTATCACTGCTTACACGGATGTGATCGGTTCGACCACAGGTGCCGTCAAGAGCTATATACAAAACGTCTATGATGATGAAGATCCGAAGCCGTCGTTTGTCCTCCTTGTGGGTGATGCCCAGCAGATACCGCCGTATGACAACGGTGCGCATATTTCTGATCTCTACTTCTGCGAGTTTGATGGCGACAACTTCCCGGAAATCTACTACGGGCGCTTCTCTGCACAGAACCCCTCGGATCTGCAACCGCAGATTGATAAAACGCTGGAATACGAACAGTTCACCATGCCCGATCCCAGTTATCTGGGAGAGGTCACACTCATCTCGGGTGTCGATTATTGGTATGCTGAGACATATGGCAACGGGCAGATCAACTATGGCACCAATCTCTATTTTAATGTCGCGCACGGTATCGACCCGCACGTATGGCTTTACCCTGCTTCCGACGCTCCGGGCGCTTCAGGGGCTATCATTCAGACCGTTAACGATGGTATCGGCTTCATCAATTACACTGCACACTGCGGCCACAGCGGCTTTGGCGACCCCTCGTTCACCACTACGGATATCAATAATCTAACCAACGCTCATAAGTACCTGCTTGGTATCGGCAACTGCTGTCTGTCGAATACGTTTGGCACCGATTATGGCACTCCGTGCTTTGGAGAGGTCTGGCTACAGGCTGCCGACAAAGGCGGCGTCGGTTATATCGGGGGTAGTGACGGTACTTACTGGGATGAAGACTACTGGTGGGGTGTCGGTTATGGCCCGGTGATCGGTTCCGGCCCCTCCTATGAACAAACCGGTCTCGGCGCCTACGACGGGATTTTCCACGACCATGGGGAACCGGTCTCACAACACTACATCACTAACGACGCCATCATCTACTGCGGCAACATGGCCGTAACTGAGTCCGGTAGCTCGCTGACCGCCTATTACTGGCAGATTTACCACCTCATGGGGGATCCGTCGGTGATGACTTACATGGGGGTACCATCGGTCAACAATGTCAGCCATCCCAACGTAATTTTCATGATAGACACTTCTTTGACAGTGCAGGCCGATCCCGGTTCTTACGTCGGTATCTCTATTAACGGCGTTCTGCACGGAGCGGCTTATGTCGACCAGTCTGGTTCAGTCAATGTCCTCATCACGCCTCTTGGAGAACCCGGCGTTGCAGACATAGTTGTCACGGCTCAGAACCGTGAGCCGTACGTTTCTACCATCCAGATCATCACCCCCGAAGGACCATACCTGGTATACGACGGCAACGAAGTCAACGACACGGCCGGCAATAACAACGGTCTGATCGAGAGCGGAGAAAGCATCCTTATGGGAATCCAATTGAAGAATATCGGCTTCGACACCTGCTACAACGTGCAGGTTACGCTGACAACCGAGGATAGCTTTATCACGATTACGGATGGTTTCGAAAACTACGGGTCCATTGCAGGCAATAACGGTATCGGCTTCGTTGCCGATGGATTCGCTTTTGATGTTTATGTTTTCTGCCCGATGGGTCATCTGGTAACATTTGAGCTGGCCGTTAGCGGCGATGGCGGATATGCAACAACGCTACTATTTGAGATAATAGCGGGCGAGCGGACAGTGGTCTTTGCGGACGATTTTTCGTTCGACCAGGGCTGGAGTGGCCTGCGTGGACCGGGGGAATGGACAATCGGACCGGCCACCGGCGGCTCTGGCGGCGACAGCTTCGGTGGTCCCGACCCGGATGTCGATAATACCCCGACAGGTGATAACGGAGTGCTCGGTAATGATCTCACCCCCGGCTATGGTGGTGATTACAATCCGAACCTGAGTACCACTTTCTGGGTCACCTCACCGATCATTGATTGCTCCCATTATACTGGGGTGATCATGAAGTACTACCACTGGCTTGGCGTTGATTTACCCAGTTCCGACCAGGCCTTCCTGGAAGTCTACGACGGCACAAACTGGGTAACACTGTTTGAAAACAATGCCGCCCTTGACGAATCTTCCTGGACTGAGGAGGAATACGACCTTTCCGCTCATGCCGACGAAAATCCTGACTTCCAGATCCGCTTCGGGATCGGACCAACCGACGTTGCCTATCAGTACTGCGGCTGGAACATTGATGACATTTCACTGAAAGCATACGATCAGCAGCTATACATCTGCGGTGATATCGATGGCAACGGCGAAGGCCCCAATATGGCCGACCTGATCTATCTGGTTGACTACATATTCTTCGGCGGGTCACCCCCGCCAGTCATCGGAACAGCCAACGTTGACGGTGACAATGGGATAAATATCATCGATGTGGTTTATTTAGTTGCTTACATATTTGAGGGGGGACCGGAGCCGGTGTGTTAGTAGGTCGGGGACTTAATGCTCCTGACAAAAAGGCAGTATCACAAGGAGGCTGTGCCACAAGTGTGATTTTGCACCGGATAATGATATAACAAACAACCCTCCTTGGCGGTAATGCGCCTGGTCTCTTCAGGCGCGAAGGCTCCGTAGAGCGAAGCTTTGGCATGGGATCGCTGTCACATCAGATGCCGCGACGGATGCTCAGAAACCGTATATCTCCCCATACTTGGCGTTCATGTAATCAATCAGCGGCTGGGAGTCCAGCGGCCTGCCGGTAACTTTCTCACACAGTTTGTTGGCGCGGTAGCGCTGGCCCTGCTGGTGTATATTGGCGCGCAGCCACTCCAGCAGATCCTGAAACTGGCCGTTCTCGAATTGTGTTTCCATGTTCGGGATGTCCTTTTTGGCCTTGGCGAAAAACTGGGCCGAATAAAGATTCCCCAGCGTGTAAGTGGGAAAGTACCCGAACAGCCCGGCTGACCAGTGGACGTCCTGAAGGCAACCGTTGGCATCCTTGTCGACCTCGATCCCGAAGTACTTCTCAAACCGGCTGTTCCATTCACTCGCAGCATCGGCGGGCTTGAGGTCTCCGGTGAGCAGGGCACGTTCCAACTCGAAACGAAGCAAGATGTGCAGGTTGTAAGTGGCCTCATCTGCCTCCACCCGGATGTACGATGGTCGCACGTCATTGATGGCGCCATAGAACGCGTCCAGGGTCACGCCCTCAAGGGATTTGAGGAACAAGCGCTGAGCCTGCGGGAAAAAGTACTTCCAGAAGGCTTTGGAGCGGCCTACCTGGTTCTCCCACATCCGCGACTGCGATTCATGAATGCCCAGCGATACCGACTCCCCCATCGGCATCCCGAAATGCTTCTTCTTATCAAGACCCATCTCATACATGCCGTGGCCGGCCTCGTGCATGGTGCCGAATAGGGCGTCATTGAGGCGCTTGGGGTTATAGCGGGTGAGGATGCGGGTGTCACCGGGGCCGATGCCGGTGCAGAAGGGGTGCGTGGTGATATCAAGACGTCCGGAACTGAAATCGAACCCGATCGCCGCCGCCACCGCCTCGCCGAATATCCGTTGCCGTTCGACGTCATATTCCCGCTCGACAATAGAAACGTCCGGCTTTTTCGGAGCGTCCTTGATCTTGTTCAGCAGATCGACCAGTTCACCCCTGAGATTCTCAAAGACCTTGACAATATCGTCAACGGTAGCTCCCGGCTCGTAGTCATCGAGTAGGGCGTTATACGGCTCGCCTTCGTAACCGTAGGCCTCGGCTTTCCGGCGGCTCAGATTGAGGATTTTCTCCAGCCAGGGAAGAAACCGCTTAAAATCTGATTCCCGGCGCGCGGCGGCCCATTCTTCCTGCGCCAGGCTGGTAGTCTTGGTGATCTCCTCCACCAGCTCTTTGGGAAGCTTGGTTTGTTTGTCATACAGGTAGCGCAGCTCACGGATATTGGCTGCCTCCGGGGATTCTTCGTCTTTCACCAGGTCCGACTGTTCAACCTCGGACAGCAGCTCGTTGGTTTTCGGGTCGGTGAACATCTCATGGGTCATACGGGAGAGCTGACCCAGTTGGTCGGCGCGGAACGGGGTACCGGCTGGCGGCATGTAGGTATGCTGGTCCCAGTAGAGGACGGAGGCGGTCGATCCCAGCACAGAGATTTCCTTACATCGCTTTACCAGTTCGTTGTAGGTGACTTGCGGCGTCATCTTTTCACTCCTTGACAATTGGCGGCCTATTTCAGGACAATGTCCACTTAGTTGTGGGCAGAGCCGTTTTCTTCAGCCGGCTTTATAGGTTACAAATCTTCAATTCACCGACAAAAGTATACAAATTCTTTTGGAAACGCAACCGGTCCTACAATGGCACCGATTTATTCGCTTGAATATCACGGAATAATTCGAGTAATTTGATGTAACAGACTATATCTATCGTAGGTCGGGTTCTCTGAGAACCCGACAATTGAAAGGAGAAAACAATGCTCGTTACAACCACCCCCAACATCGAAGGCAAGCGCATCAGCAACTATTACGGTCTGGTCAGCGGCGAGGCGATTATGGGCGCCAATATCTTCAAGGACATCTTTGCCAGTATCCGCGATATTGTCGGCGGACGTTCGGCCGCATACGAGAAGGAACTGCGCAAGGCTAAGGATGTGGCCGTTCAGGAGATGTGCCAGCAGGCCCAGGAGATGGGCGCCAATGCGGTGATCGCGGTCGACCTCGATTACGAAGCGATCGGCCCGGGCGGCGGCATGCTCATGGTCACCGCCAGTGGCACGGCGGTGAAGGTTGAGGGGTGAGACTGAGATCTTGGGACTTGTGGCCGCGACACGTCCAGCCGACGGGTCAGATTCTATAGGTTATGTGGTGTACTGTGTTGAGACAATAATTCCCCTCTTGAGAGGGGATTCAAGGGTGTGTTACTTAATCGTTACTATGTGATGAAACGCAAAATCATTCCATACGATCCTAAGTTGAAACAACTTGCACGAGAATTACGCAATAATAGTACCCTTTCCGAAGTACTTTTGTGGAAGCATCTCAAGGGAAGACAAATCCAGGGGTATGATTTCCATCGCCAAAAGCCTCTTGATCAATACATCGTTGATTTCTTCTGCAGCGAACTGATGCTGGCTATCGAAATTGATGGTGATAGCCACGATTACAAAGAACGGGAAGATCAGAAAAGACAAAATCGACTGGAATCACTCGGAGTGAGGTTTTTGAGATTCTATGACCATGACGTCAAGCAGAATATGGAAGGGGTCTTGACGACTATTAAACAATGGATAAAAGAACACACCCCGCCCTCCGGGCACCCCTCTCAAAAATGACACACCCCGCCCTTCGGGCACCCCTCTTAAAATGACACACCCCGCTCTTCGGGCACCCCTCTCAAGAGGGGAATAATTGAGTGACCGACATTTTCAATGAATACATAACAAGTCCCCTCTCGAGAGGGGATTAAGAGGTGTGTATAACTCTCAGAAGCCGTGGGGCGATAAAAAGACTTCGTTTATGACCGGTTCTCCGCAACAACTCCCCTCTCGAGAGGGGATTAAGGGGTGTGTTTGGTAGCAAAGATATTCTGTCCGGTCACATTTTTGGCTTGCCAAGAGTGTGACCCGACGGTAACCTGTTAAGGGAGCCAGAAATGCAGGGCAGAAGCCGCAGTGCTTCTGCCTATAAATGGGATGGCAGAACCGCTTTGGGTTCTGCCCTACGGTTACTTAGCCTATTAATGGGATGGTAGAACCGCTTCGGGTTCTGCCCTACTCAGATCTTGTCAATTTCTGCTAGATGAATCTTACCTTCAATCCGACGTCCTATTAGGCGTACTTTGTGCTCGTAAAGTGGCCGAACAATATCAGCCATTTGGCTTCTCTTCACAATGATCGGGTGCTCCTTTCCACTTTCGTCTCGCAGCTTAATCTGCCCCCTTCGTTCTTTCGAATGAGCGAATACAAGTTCGCCTATCATCTCAACTAGCTCAGGCTCCTCTCCTCGTTCCTTTCGAAGCTCTGCGGCAATCTTTATCTCTGACCGAGGTCGTCGAAGAGCCACACTGTGCTCCAGACCGCCTCTTACAACTGTTAAACCGACTTGTCGCACTCGTTCCCCATCCGGAGCCATTTTACGACTCAACAATACGAAATTCTCGTAGTAGTCTTCATTCTTAATCTTTTCCTTAAGAGCAGTCTCCCTGGATTCGTTCAGTAACTCTAACGAATGGAGAATATCATCGATGTATTCTTGTGCGCGTGAAAACGATGGCAGGTCAAGCTGATGTGGTTGCGATATATAAAGGGTAACAGCATAGCTAGCTGCACGCGGCAGTCCAAGAAATACTGAATAGTTTTCCACAATGCTCTTGGGCGGCCGTCCGGTTTCCCGAAAAGGGGATCCCACAATTCTCTCGATGTTTCTATAGAAGAGGCGTTCAAAATCCTGAACTCTTTCAATGAAAAGGTCGGGAGGTGTAATCCCTGGAGCAACGTCTACGCCAGCAATTGACAATTGAACCTCGTTGTCCCCTAAACTCACTCCCCGTAGTAGTAGATGCCTATTAAAATATGCCAGTTCTAAAAGCTCCCTTAGCTCTTCAGCGATTTCGTCAGGGGGGTTGCCGACGAGTGCCCGCGCTATTAGCTTCTCCGCTTCTCGTGTATCGTTACACTTAATAGCCAGTGACGCAGCACTGCGATGAAGAACAGATCTTGTTGGTTCCAGTTCAAGTTTATCTGCTACCAAATCTGCTGCCTTATGCTCTTTTTCAAAAGCCTCTTGAAACAGGCGACACGCATCCTCATACCTTTGAGCGAACCGCTCAGAATACGCTCGCTCTGCTACCTCCATCGCCTCGGAGTGAAGTTTAGTTATTTCGTCCATGTTTCAAGACCTTGATAAGAGGTTTACTAAATTCGACCACAGTGATATACGCTGGTAATGAACTGTTGTACTTGCGCAGTCTCTTTAGTTTTTGTCGGACCCTGGCATTCACCTGATTGTTATCGCCGTTCCTAATGCCCGAGACTTCCAATCTCAAAGCGCTTTGGAAAAGCAAATCATCGGTAGGACCAAGCCAGTAATCAATGCCTGTACCTTTGTCCGACCTATGCAAGACCAAAGAATCAGCAACTCTTGTTATTACAAGTATTGCAATAGCGCAGGCTCCACGTTCAGTTGTGTTATCATAATCATTATATGTATTTCGCATTTGCTGGGTTACGTCCAATCGGTAAAGCGTGTAAGTGGCCCGTATTGAGCCGATGCATCGCAAACTTGCTTCATGTGCGTGATTTTGTTCTTCAAGACAAACCGAAGCTGCTTCAGCTAAGCTGCCACCTTCGTGTTGTGTAAGTCCCGGCATGCCCTGGGTTAGATCATCCAAGCGAAGCTGAATTGTGCCGTACACTTGGTTATTACCCCGATTCATCCGCATTCCTTAGTTAACAACACCCATAAATATACCCTACCAAGTAGTTTCAGCGCAAGCGCTCTAAGGACTTTTTCGAAAAAGCCCTTAACTTGATTCCTTGCTATTACCAATTTCAAAGAATATATTTTTCGATGATGGTGAGCAGTTCATGGCAGTCATGAAAATCAAAACCATTTGGAGAACGCATGTCCCATTCACAAAACGAACAAGCTGACGCCCTACTCGACAAGGAGTTCCCGGTCCTCGACCACGGGTTTGTCCGGCTGGTCGACTATATGGGCAGTGATGCCGCCATTGTCCAGGCGGCAAGGGTCAGCTATGGCGAGGGGACAAAGAAAGTCTCGGAAGACCGGGCGCTGATCCGCTACCTCATGCGCCAAGGGCATACCTCCCCCTTTGAGATGGTCGAGTTCAAATTCCACGTCAAGCTGCCCATTTTTGTCGCCCGGCAGTGGATTAGGCACCGCACCGCCAATGTCAACGAGTACTCCGGCCGGTACTCAGTCATGAAACCGGAGTTCTACCTTCCCGAGGCAAAGGACGTCCGCTTTCAGTCCACCGTCAACAAACAGGGCCGTGCCGAAGAAGAAGTGCCAGACGAACTCAAACAGCGCTTCATTGAATTTTTGCAGAAAACGCATGCTGCCTCCTATGAAGAGTACGAGCGCTTAATCGAGGCAGGCCTGGCGCGCGAACTGGCCAGGATCGGTCTGCCCCTGTCGTTGTATACCGAGTGGTACTGGAAGATCGACCTGCACAACCTGTTTCATTTCTTGCGGTTACGCCTGGATCCTCATGCTCAACTTGAGATTCGTCAGTACGCCAATATCATGGCGGATATGGTCAAAATCGTCTGCCCGATGGCGTACGAGGCATTTACGGATTACTCCTTAAACGCCCTTTCCTTTTCCGGCCCCGAACTGAAGGTGCTGAAAGCACATTTATCCGACTTATCTTTGACAAAGGAAGACCTGGTCGCCCACGGCCTCTCCAAGCGTGAAGCAGACGAACTTCTTGAAAAGTTGGAAAAGATCAAGCGACTGTAGCAGGAGCTGAGAGTCAGAAACTGCTCATGAATCAATTGCGGCTCATACTGACGTTACTCGTATTGTCTTTCGGCGGTCCGATGGCACAGGGAGAGGATACCGAGGAGACTGCCGTTGCCGGAGACACGCTTGTTGAAGTGGTTGAAGATTCAACCCGCTACGTAGTCTCTGTCCAGCGGGTGACAGTGACGGATATGCGGATCAATGATACTCTCGTGATCTCGCTGAACTCATTCGGCAATCCGCTGGCCGGTTTCGAACTGAAGTTCGCCGTGGAAAGCCCATTCATTGATATTGACACCGTTCTGCCGGGGGAAATCTACGACTCATGTAACTGGGAATTCTTTAACGCTCGACAAATCGACGCCCACAATAAAGAAAACTATCCGCCGGTCATCTGGCAGGCGGTAGCTCTGGCGGACATGATGCCCGACACTGACCGGCCGGTCTGCTTTAGCTTCGAGAGGGAAGCCTCTCTTATAAAGTTGGTAGTATCAAGTGAGCATGTCGCGCGCGTGCCCGACACCGTCGCCCCGATATTTTTCTTCTGGGAGGACTGCTCCGACAATACTATCGCTTGCATCTCAGGGGATACCCTTGCTATCTCGGCGAAAGTGTTTGACTATTACAATGTCGAGTACACAGAGAAGCAGAAGCTCTTCCCAAACCGTACGGGAGCGCCAGAGCAGTGCATCGACCCCACCGCGCGAAACAAACCCCGCCGCCAGATTGAATTCCACAACGGCGGGGTGGAGTTCAAATTGGATTTGGGCGAAGATATCGCTGACTCGACTGAGGCTTCCACCGAGGAGTAGGTTAGCCTCCTTGTGCTCCTGACGAAAACGGTGACAAGAAATATTTCGGGGGTAGAGAGGGTGCCGACCTACAGCAATCAAGTTGACATTCTTGCCAATCAAATTAGATTGTCTGTCAGTCCGTGAACGTATTCACGACCATGTAAATGCTTTGAAGAAGGAAGAAAAATGCGACTGTATGAGTTTGAAGGCAAAGAGCTATTCAAGAAATTCAAGATTCCCATACCGGAAAGCCGTCTGGTCAGGAACGTTGATGAGGTGGTTGCCGCAATTGATGAAATAAAAGCGCCGGTGGTGCTTAAGTCGCAGGTGCTGACCGGTGGCAGAGGTAAAGCCGGCGGCATCAAAACCGCTGAGAGCGCCGAGGAAGCCCGAACATTAGCCGAGGATTTATTCAAACTGACCATCAAGGGCTACCCGGTCGAGTCGCTCCTGGTTGAGTCGAAGCTGGATATCAAGCAGGAGTACTATATTGGTGTCACCATCGACCGCGCCAATTACACGTTGGTGGTGATTGCATCCGGCGAGGGCGGTGTAGACATTGAAGAAACTGCTGAGAAGCATCCGGACAAGATTGTGAAGCTGCCTATAGCCGTAGAAGATGAACTGTTCACCTTTGACACTCTTGCCATCGCCAAGCAGATCGGTATACCGGCGACGCTCATCAAACAGGGAGCGGCTATTATCGTCAGCCTTTACAACATGTTCAAAAAGTACGACGCTAAGTTGGTCGAGATAAACCCTCTCGTCTTAACTGAAAGCAATTTGTTGCTGGCTGCCGATAGTCGCGTCTCGCTTGACGACGATGCTGTCTTCCGTCACCCTGAGCTGAAAGAGATGGGGATTGAGATGCGTCACGAAGAGGGGGAGATGACGCCGCGCGAACGTCAGGCGACCGAGTGGGGAATACCGTATCTCGATCTGGACGGGGACATCGGCATGTTCCCCGGCGGGGCCGGGTTTGGAATCATGGGCAACGACTTCATTCATTACTACGGCGGTAGGCCGGCCAATTTCATGGACTCTGGCGGTGGGCCGTCGCCGGAACGGCTGGCGAAGATGTTGGTGCTGCTCGATGAAAATCCCAACGTCAAAGTGATCTTCGGCGCCCGCTTCGGGGGTATCAGCCGCTGCGACGATTTTGCCAATGGGGTGGTTATGTTCCTTAAGGATCACGGCCTGTCCAAACCGATGGTCATGCGCATGACCGGTAACATGTGGCAGGAGGGTGTTCGCATCTTCGAGGAAGCTAAGCAGGCATCGCCTGAACTATTCAATAATGTGGAGTTTCACGGGATCGAAACGCCGATTGAGGAAATCTCCAAGCGTGCTGTGGAGCTAGCTAAAATAAATGCGGCGACGTCGCAGTAGGTAGGGTTCCGAATGGAGCGAAGCGTAATGAGAAACCCGACATCAAACCTTGTGGAGAACAACAATGGCAATCTTAGTCGATAAACACAGCAGAGTAATGGTGCAGGGCATCACCGGCGGAGCAGGTAAGTTCCACACCGAGCGGATGATCGCTTACGGTACCAATATCGTCGGCGGCACTTCTCCGGGAAAAGGGGGACACGAAGTGTCCGGCAAACCGGTATTTGACACCGTTGTTGAATGCGTTGACAACACCGGTGCCGACGTGTCGGTCATATTCCTGCCGGCGCGGTTCGTTAAAGAGGCGGCTATCGAGGCGATACGGGCGGGTATCAAGTTCCTCGTGATCGTCCCCGAACATATTCCCATCCACGACATGCTGCACGTACGCCGCGAAGCGGTCGAGCACAACGCAACCGTAATCGGTGGCAACACGCCTGGTATTATTACTCCCGGCGAGGCGAATCTTGGCATCATGCCCGATATTGCCTTCGCGCCCGGACGGGTCGGCACTGTCTCGCGCTCCGGCTCGATTACGTACTACGTGGCCGACACTCTCACCCGTAGCGGGTATGGGGAGACCACTTGCGTGGGTTTAGGCGGTGATCCGGTGTTGGGATCGACCTTCAATGAAATCCTCTGGATGTTCGAAGAGGACGACAAGACCAGGGCGGTCGTTATGTGTGGCGAGATTGGCGGCGTATACGAAGAAAAGGCGACCGAGATCATCCCCAAGATGAAAACGCCGGTACTGGCGATCATCGGCGGCATTTACGCTCCGCCCGGCAAGCGCATGGGCCACGCCGGCGCTATTGTAGAGGGCCGCATGGGTACCGCCAAAGAAAAGCTCGACGCCCTCGCTGCCGCCGGCGCCCACCCCTGCAAGACGTTTACACAGATACCGGAGACGCTTAAGAAGTTGCGAATGTAGCTCCATAAGATAATTCGAATTAGACTTTTTTACTATGAATCACCAGTGCCAACAAGATAAGGAACGTGACAATGACTATCTTGTTCTTCTTCGCGGCTTGATAGAAGTCAGTGAAGCGGTAAAAGGAACTCCTGCTAAACACGGCGATTGGGAGTTGGATGCTGAGGGACTACTTTTGAAAACAGTGTATCATGCTTCTGCTGTCTATTTTTTGTCACGTGAAACCAAAATACCTCCTTTAAAAGCTAGGTTCTTGGATCCCGCTTCAATTCAGGTGCTTGTGAGAGCAACTTTGGAATCTGTTTTGGCATTTTATCATGTGTTTGCAGCTCCAAAATCAGAATCCGAGAAGGAATTGCGATACACAATGTGGTGTCTCTCAGGTTTCCTGACAAGACAGCGATACACACCTCTATCTACATTAGGTAAACAAAGACTAAAGGCTGAAGCTGAATTGGTAGAGAAATTGCGTGATAAGTTACGTGTATCTGATTTGCTCCAATGTTTCACAGGCAAACAACAAAGAAAAATCTTACTCAGAGGGGAATGGCGACTGCCGGAAAAAGATGATAAGGGAAAGTATGATTTCCCTTCATGGGCACAGATTGCCACATCAGCAGGTCTTAGCAAGAAGCATGCGTATGAAATGTATAGTTATCTTTCCAGCTACGCTCATTCGAGTTACTTAAGTGTAATGCAACTTCGACAAGCAGTGGCCCCAAAACAAAGAGAGATGCTCGTAGATGGTAGCACAGAGATCGTGAACATTGCCATGGCCTTGATGGCTGACTTGTATACAAAGGTTTTTCCGAAGTCAAAATCTGTAATGCAATCCAACACCCAATTCGCAAATGCTATACACACGTGGCTGTATGTAGGTTCTGATGCCCTTGAAGATGAAGACATTAACTGGGATGCTGAATTTGGTCAGAAGTTTTCGGACTTAGAGCAATAGGCAGTCGGTCAGGAGGCTTGTCCTCCTGACACTTAGAGTGGAAAGTCAGGACCGCAAGGGTCCTGAGCTACAATAGCTAGATTCCTGCTTTCGCTGGGTGGCCCACAGCTTGCTGTGGGAAGCTTCAAACCATATACTTCTTCTGTAATTAGAATTCGTCGCTTTGATGAGATATAAGGATTAGGTCAGGAGGCTTGTCCTCCTGACACCATAGAGAGAAAGTCAGGACCGCAAGGGTCCTGACCTACAATAGCTGGATTCCTGCTTTCGCAGGAATGACGCTGGACGGCAATCTTCTCGTCATCCTGAGCGGAGTCGAAGGGTGACAATCTTGGCGCACTCATCATGGTTCGACTCCGCCCGACAGGGTCGGACCTGGACGGCTCACCATGACGCGATTCTGTCGGATGCAATAGGGTAGAAATATGAATACCTTCCACGAAATCTCCGTATATTACAAGATGCAAGGAGGTGCGTTATGCTGACAGGAATTCATTTTCTCCTGACCTATGAGTGCAATTTTGAATGCGACCACTGTTTCTTGTATTGTGGCCCACACGCCAAGGGAACTTTCACCCTCGATCAACTCCGGAAGGTCTTTGATGAAATCGCAACAATTGGCTCAATAGACTCCGTCTACTTTGAGGGCGGCGAGCCGTTTCTGTTCTATCCCCTGATGCTTGAGGGGATCAAGATGGCTCAGGAGAGGAGCTTGAAAACCGGAATAGTAAGCAATGCCTACTGGGCGACAGCCGTTGAAGATGCCGGTCTGTGGCTCAAGCCGCTTTGCGAGCTGGAGATTTCTGATCTTAGTCTGAGTGATGATTTATTCCATCACGATGAGGAGAAAGATAATCCTGCCAAAAGGGCTCTAACGGCAGCAAAAAGATTAAAGATGCCGGTGAGCGCAATCTGCATAGAGGAACCGAGGGTTGAAACAGGTGGGGATGCGACGCAAGAAAAAGGCGCGCCGGTCATCGGCGGCGGCGCTATGTTCAAAGGTCGGGCGGTCGAGAAACTGACCGAGGGGCTACCAAAAAGGCCTTGTGAAGAATTCACCACCTGTCCGCACGAGGAATTGGAAAACCCCAAGAGAGTGCACCTCGACCCGTATGGTAACGTCCATCTCTGTCAGGGGCTGAGCATGGGCAATATGTGGGAAACTCCCCTATCGGAGCTGGTCAAGGACTATGATGCTCTTGCACACCCGATCTGTGGGCCTCTGGTCAGAGGAGGACCTGCCCTTCTGGCAAAAGAGTACGACGTTAAACATGAGGATAAGTATATCGATGAATGTCATTTCTGCTACCTTGTTCGCTTAGCTCTAATAGACAGGTTCCCACAATACCTGGCCCCCAGGCAGGTTTACGGACTGGAGTAGGATCGGGCAGCCTTTTCACGAAGAGCACCACCCAAAAAACACTTGACTTAGTACACAGTAGACCTGACATAACATTTGAAACACAGGTGACAACATTGTTTGGTGGAGATTTTATACAGCGGGCGATAATCGCCGCTCCGGCTATCTTATTTGCTCTCACGGTGCATGAGTTTTTTCATGCCTGGACAGCGCTCAAGTTCGGCGACACGACGGCACGTGACGCGGGACGGCTGACTCTAAACCCGCTGGCCCATCTTGATCTGCTCGGTACTATCATGATGTTTGCTTCCGGTTTCCGTTTCGGGTGGGCCAAACCGGTACCGGTCAATCCCTTTAATCTTCGCAACCCACGCGTGGCCGACTTCTGGATATCAGCCGCCGGGCCGCTTTCCAACCTTGGCCTGGCGTTTATTTTTGGTATGGTGTTCCGTATCGTCACCAATATGTCCGTGGATTTGCCCGAGGCGGTCTATCTATTGTTGTTTTTCTGTGTCATGATCAACGTCTCGCTGGCTTTTTTCAATCTAATCCCGCTTTTCCCCCTCGACGGCTCACACATCCTGCGAAATATCCTCCCTCCCGAAATGGAACCGACCCTCCAAAAACTCGATCGGGTCGCTCCCCTCATCCTCATGTTGCTGATCGTGGTGGGAGGGTTCTGGGTTATTCTGGGGCCGTTCATTACTTTCTTTGTGCGCCTATTTGCCGGTGTACCGATTGGGTAGTATGGTAGAGCTCAAAGGCGTGTGCGTCGTCGTGGCGGCTCTTTTGCTCATGGGTAGTTGCGGTCCAGGTCGGATAATTCGGCCGGCATCTGAGGAAAGGGTAGCAATCGTTCAAGAGAAAATCGAAGTGGAAGCCTATCTCTTTGACGCCAAGCTAAGGCGGCAGGGAAAACCGACATCGTTTCGACTTGAAATCTTCCAGACGGATTCCGTGATAGCCCTGGGCGGCCGCGCTTACCTGGGAAGAGGGGCCCTGAAAGGCCTTCTAACAACTGATTCACTGGAAGTCTACTTTCCCTCGTCGAACGAATACCTCTACGAGTCGCTGCGTGACCTTTTTGCAACGGCTGAGTGTACAAATACAGCGCCGAAGTTCAGCCTGCTGCATCTTTTTACTTCCCTTCCGGATTCACTGGCGGAAATGGAAGAGATGAGTATAGCATCCGATTATACCGACCGCAAACGACCGGAGTTTGTGATATCTTTACCTGACTGCCCATGGGTGATAGAATTGTCCTACGACCGGCGAGAGACCGGATGGCGGATACGCGATTTCGAGTTCGACAACGGCAACGACATCACTCTTAAAGCTAAGCGGCGAACATACAAAAGGAAGGCACAAGTGCCCTATAGCAAGTTCCAACTGGTACTACCGGACGGTGCCACCCGCATAACGCCTTGACACTAAGGGAGTTGGGCGGGTTGACTTATGGTGTCAAATTGATGATATTTTATATATTATGTTTAGTGATGTCGGACAAACTGAGGCTGTCCCACAAGTCACTCGTTCGGTCGGGTCTTGGCTTTGGCTTGCCAAAGGTGTGACCCGACTGAAAACAAACTTCTTTGGGACACAGGCACTTGGGAAAGCATTCGTAGGGTCACCCCCCCGACTTCGTCGTGAGCAAGACCCTACGAAACACAGCAAACAATCTTTTGGGACAACCTCGGGTCGCATGACGGCACCTCTTATCTGTCCTTTGTGTGTAATGACTTAGTGAACTTGTACCGACGGACATTCTCGGTTCTGACGCCGTACTGGAGACAACTGGTGACGGCGTCAGCGTCAGCGGCCCTGCATGCCCTGCTGTCCGGTTCGCTGGTGTGGATGGTCGGACCGCTGATGATGACCTTGTTCCAAGGGAGTAGTATCCTGCTTTTGCCTCATGATGAAACCAATGTCCAGCAGATTGCCCCGGGAAACGGCGCTGAAACGGACGGTGTCGCGGGAGCGGTGGGTGGGCTGTCATCGACTGTTGACGATCTTAAAGGTTCAATGAAAAACTTCGTCAATGACCTCGTGACCGCCGACAGCCGTCAGGAAACCCTGATCAATTTCTGCTGGCTGATCTTGATTATTGTAATCGCCAAAAACCTGTTTTTGTATCTGCAGGGATTTTTCATGGCCTTCGTGCAACAGTCGGTTGTCCGGCATTTCCGCGATCGGCTTTTTGAGAAGTATCAGCGCCTTTCGCTGGCCTACTTCCACCGCCGCCGCACGGGCGAGGTCATCTCGCGAATTACCAATGACGTGGTTGTTCTCAACGAATCGATTGATATCGGCTTCAACCGCCTTGTCATCGACTCGATCTTGGTGATCGTCTTTTCCTGTTTTCTGTTAATTCTCAGTTGGAAGCTGACGCTGCTGTCGATGGTGATTATGCCGGCGGTGTTCGGCTTTATCTGGTTTACCGGCAAAAAACTGCGTAAGTACTCCGAACGGTCGCAGAAGCGAATGGCGGATGTCAATTCGGTTCTTGAAGAGTCTGTCAGCAACATCAGGATTGTGAAAGCCTTCTCGATGGAGAAATTTGAGACCGGCAAATTCTTCCGCGCCACCTACGAGTATTTTCGTTCGCTCTTGCGCATGACCCGAATCCGCCACCTGGCTTCACCGATAAACGATATTCTGGCCACTTTGGCGGGTGTGATTATTCTCCTGTTCGCCGGGTCCAGAATTATTGCCGGCAGCGGGGAGCTCGACGCCGGTGACTTTATGACGTTTGTGCTGGCGATGTTCTCAATGATCAAGCCGGTGAAATCTCTCAGCCAGATTCACATTAAATTGCAGGAGGGTATGGCCGCGGCCGAGCGTATTTTCGGAGTGTTGGATGCCAAAGAGCGAATTATCGACCCGCCCCGCGCCCGTGTGCTCGACAAGTTCACGCACAACGTCACCTACGACCATGTTTCCTTCAGTTACAACGGTAGCGAGCAGGTGCTTGACGACATTTCCTTTGAGCTAAGGCGTGGTGAAGTGGTGGCGGTGGTGGGTCCTTCCGGGGCGGGTAAGTCAACTCTGCTGGATTTGCTCCCTCGCTTTTATGATCCCCAAAAGGGATCGATCTTTATTGACGGCCTTGATATTCGGAGGCTTTCGCTGAAGTCACTGCGCAATCTGATGGGCATCGTGACACAGGAGACATATCTGTTTAACGATACCATCCGCAGCAATATCGCCTACGGTCTCAATGGTATTTCCACCGACGCCGTAATTGAAGCTGCCACCATGGCCAACGCCCACCGGTTTATTGTTGATCTGGCGTCCGCATACGACACGGTCGTCGGCAACCGTGGCGTGATGCTTTCCGGAGGACAGAGGCAGCGTGTCACTATCGCCCGAGCGCTTCTGAAGAACCCACCCATATTGATCTTTGATGAAGCCACCTCGGCGCTGGACACCGAGTCCGAGAAGCTGGTGCAGGAGGCCATCGACCGTCTGATGTCCAACCGCACCACGCTTGTGGTTGCGCACCGGCTCTCTACGATCAAAAACGCCGACCGGATTCTTGTTATCGATAAGGGGCGCATTGTCGAAAGCGGAAAGCACGAGGACCTTTTGAAACTGAACGGCCTCTATCAGCGCCTTTACATGATGCAGTTCGGAGACGAGGCATGAATATTCTTTTCTTGGATTCCATCGAAAAAGAGACCTACGGCGGGATGGAAAAGTGGATTCGACTTACGGCGGCGGGTTTATTGAAACGCGGTCACCAGGTGACGGTGGCGGGACGTCCCGGTTCTGAGTTCTTACGGAGGGTTGCGCGCACCGGCCATAGCATCAGGACACTTGAGCTGGACATCTCGGGTGACTTCAACCCGGTGACGATAGCGAGGCTGAGGAAGTTTTTATCAGTGAACAGCATCGACGTGGTGACGGTCAACTTCAACAAGGATATCCGTCTGGGGGGACTGGCGGCTCGCCTGGCAGGCAGTCCGCGGGTGATCTGGTCGGTGGGCCTTGACATTACGAAAAATAATCTGCTACATCGCTACCTAACCCCTAAGTTGGTTGATGGCGTTATCGTTCCTTCCCAAGCGCTCAAGAGGCAGATCACTCGGTTCGGCCATATCGATCCAAACATGGTGGAGGTAATCCCCAGAGGCAGGGAGGACGCTGATTTTGTCCGCCCCAGCTTGCAAGCTGCCGTCGACCTCAGGCGCAAGTACCGCCTGCCAGAGGAGTATGTTGTGGCGGTGACGGTCGGAAGGTTCGTGGAGCAAAAGGGACACCGCTACCTGATTGAGGCGGCGGTTGAGATTGTCAGCAAGCATCCCAATGTGGCCTTTCTTTTTCTGGGCGATGGGCCGCTGCAAAACAAACTCGAGTCCCAAATCGCCGAGTCCAATCTTGAAAGGCACTTCGTGTTCGTGGGAATGCTCGATGACGTTGATGGAGAACTGGCCGGAGCGGATCTCATGATTCATCCTTCCGTTGAAGAACCGTTTGGCAACGCGCTGATTGAGGGAATGTGGGCGGGGCTGCCGATTGTAGCCAGCCGGGTCGGGGGAATACCGGAGGTGGTGGTCGAGGGGCAGACGGCGCTGCTGGTCGAACCGCGTCAGCCCGGGCAACTTGCCGCCGCCACGCTGCAGCTTCTGGGATCACCGTCAAAAAGAGAATCGTTCGGTCTGGCCGGCCAAAAGCGCTGGCGCTCGCAATTTCAGTTGGAGACGATGATCGATAGAGTTGAAAGGTATCTCACCAGGTTCTCAAAAGTGGCAAGCCACCTATGAATAAGCTAAAGCCAATTGAACACAAGGGTAAGGCGCTCTTTTTTGGCCTGTTCAAACGGTTCCTGAAGAGAAGACGCCGGGATTTTACGCCGCTGGAGGGTAACAAGCTCCGCAAAGTGCTGTTCTTGCGGCCCGAAAAGATTGGTGATATGGTTATTTCGTTTCCGGTATTCGATGGCTTGAAAGACCACTATCCACACATCAAAATATCGATTCTTGCTTCACCCAGAAACGATGCGATCATCAGAAGCGACCCCCGTTTTGACAAGATTTTCCTGTACCGCAAGAACCTCTGGCACGATGTGAAAGAGATGCTGGCAATCCGCCGCGAAAATTACGACTGCGTGGTTGATATGATTCGGGATGACTCGGTGACGGCGCTCTTTCTGTCGCAGTTGGCCGCACCGGGAAAACCCCGCATCGGCGTCGGGAAAGTAAAGTTTCGTGAGTACTACGATTTCAATTACGATCACCGAAGGGACAACACCGGCCACATTATCGAGAACACCCTAAAGCTCCTGACGGCCTTTGGCATTGACAGTGATTCTATCTCAGGCTATGCGCCACCGTTTCTCGATACGCACTCCCTGTCCAAAGCAGAGGGATTTCTGCGCCGGGTTGCACTAGACACCCCAGACAAAATTAAAATAGGTTTTAACCTATCAGCGGGGTCGCCCACCCGTATCTGGGCTGAGGAGAAATCCGTGGAGTTGCTTAAGCGGATACTTGATGCGGATCGCAACTGCAATGTCATCATTTTTACGGTGTCTGCCGATCGCCGCCGGGCGGAACGGCTTTGTCGGCGCTTCAATGAGCGCGTGCACCTCGTCCCCGACGGCCTGAATTTGACTGAGGCCTCGGCCGTCATCAGCAAGCTTGACGTTCTGATCAGTCCCGACACCTCTCTGGTGCATATCGCCCGCGCTTTGCGCGTGCCGGTAGTCGGGCTGTACAGCCGCTTTCAGAAGAACTTCCTGTTGTGGCGTCCGTACGACCAGGAAGTCGGCGCCGTTGTCTCCGGCAACGATGGCAACATCTTTGACATATCCGTCAACGATGTTTTCAAGACGTTTATCCGCGTTACCAAGCAGATGATCCCGGTGGAACAGTGATGGACCTCTCAGTGGTGGTGATTACAAAAAACGAGGAGCAAAACATCGGCCGCTGTCTGGAGTCGGTCAAGTGGGCAGATGAAATTATCCTGGTTGACAGCCAGTCAACCGATCGGACGCGTGAGATTGCCGGAGAGTATGGCGCCAGGATTTATTCTCCTGAGTGGCGCGGGTACGGAAGCGCAAAGCGGGAAGGGGTAAAGCAAGCCAAGGGGAAATGGATTCTGTCGGTCGACGCCGACGAGGTGGTGTCACCTGAACTTGCCGAGGAGATCAAAAGCGTAATCCAAAATTCCGCGAACCGCTCGGGATTCTATATCCCTCGCAGAACAAATTTCCTTGGCCGGTGGATTCGTCACAGTGGTTGGTATCCGGACCTGGTGCTGCGGCTGTTTCTCAAAGCCAAAGGAAACTTTGACGAGGCCGTCATTCATGAGAAGGTGGTCTTAGATGGCGAGACTGGATGCTTGAAAGGTGACCTGTTACATTACAGCTATCCCAACCTGGAACAGTACCTTGAGAAATTCAACCGCTACACGACTCTGGGCGCCGAAGAAGCGTTCCGCCGGGGCAAGAGGTCGCGGTGGTGGGATGTTGTTATCAGGCCGCCGGTGGCCTTTATCAAGCATTATATCTCGCGGCAGGGATTCCGAGACGGTTTGGAGGGGTTAATTATTTCCGTTATGTCTTCAATTGCGGTTCTTGTCAAATACGCCAAACTACGCCACCTGGCGAAAAGAGAAGCGTTCCAAAACGGTAACAGACTATGACCAAGGCTCTTGACATAAAACCCCACGACCGCATCCTCGTCAGCCGCAGCGACCGGCTGGGGGATTTGATTTTGGCTCTCCCCTTTGTCGAAACCATGAAAGTCCGTTATCCTGAGTGTCTGATTGAGGTCATGGCATCGTTGTATGCTTCGCCGATTCTTGAGAATAACAATCGCATCGACCATATCTTTCGGGTCCAAAACGACCAGTTGATAATGGACAAGCCGTACAAGAAGGACCTCTTCCGCAGATTAACTCAGCGGCAGTACCGGGCGGTGATCGCTCTGTATCCGGACCGGCGCGTCTGCCAGTTGTTTCATCGGGCGAAAATTCCCGCACGAGTCGGCACCGCGGGTCGCTTTCACTCGGTCTTTTTCAACTATCACCTCTTTCATAGTCGGAAGTCGAACCTCAAACATGAATATGAATACAACTTGGATTTCCTTCAGTTTTTCAGAGAGGGAGAAACGATCACCAAGCCGCGGGTCTATCTGCGCGGCAAAGAGATCGATTTTGCGACGCGCATACTGAGGAAAGCCGGTGTGAGGGACCGCTTTGTCGTTCTTCACCCGGGCTCAGGGGGGTCAGCCGAACGCTGGCCGGTTGACAGATTCATCCAGTTGTATCAGATCCTGACACGGTCGGGGCTGAAGGTTGTCATTTCCGGTTCGGAACCGGAACGGGCGATGATTGACGGCATCTGTGCCAAGTTGCGTATCCCGGTGAAGAAGATAACGGGTGAAACCGACCTGCGTACGCTGGCGGCGGTGCTCTCGCTGGCCACGGTGGTGGTGGCCAATTCCACCGGGCCGCTGCACGTCGCCGCGGCCGTAGATACTAAAGTCGTGGGGTTGTACCCGGGCAAAGCTGTCATGTCCCCGAAACGGTGGGGCCCGCTGGGCGACAACCACCGCGTGATACAGCCCTCCCGGGTAGAGTGTCGTTGTCCCCCCAAACAGTGTCGCTGTATGGAAACCATCACCGTGGAGCAGGTGGCCGACCAGGTGGTGTCGTTGTTTCACAGCGTCAAGGCCAGCAAGATGCTCAGATGAATTTAGCTGAGTTTATCATCCGCATTGAATCATACAATGCCAACGTTGATATTCCGCTTATTCGGAAGGCTTACGAGTTCTCCGACAATGCCCACGCCGGACAGAAGCGGCAGTCGGGAGAGCCCTTCGTTGAACACTGTTTAGAAGTGGCCTTTATACTGGCCGAACAGCATATGGACTCCACCACTATTGCCGCCGGGCTGATCCACGACGTAGTTGAGGATACTCCGGTCACGCCGATTGAAGTGCGCGACCATTTTGATGACGAGGTCGCGGAGCTGGTCGACGGCGTGACCAAACTGGGGGCGGTACAGTTCTCCTCCCGTGAAGAACAGCAAGCCGAGTACTTTCGCAAGATGCTTCTGACGATGGCGCAGGACATTCGAGTGATTCTGATCAAACTGGCCGACCGCCTGCACAATATGCGAACCCTGGAGCATCTTCCCCGGGAAAAGCGGACCCGTATCGC
>Ga0307437_1000531_pt1 | contig 29741 bp, 29 predicted proteins | sample SalMarWE160390MG_FD_202146 | JGI IMG/M metagenome (GOLD analysis project Ga0307437, IMG submission 202146) | Salt marsh sediment microbial communities from the Plum Island Ecosystem LTER, Massachusetts, United States - WE1603-90 | ecosystem: Environmental > Aquatic > Marine > Intertidal zone >...
CGTATACATCTGTGCTTTTGACGCCTAATTACATAGCTTTTGCTGTAAGAACATCGAGGACATTTATGTCGCTTTGTCATGCCACCACTCTATCATATTTGGTGGCTTAAATGGGACTTTACCCTTAATTATTTGTAATTTTCTTAAAATATAGTATCGTTAAACACAAATCGATGGAATAAACCGATTCAGTATAATAATTGTTACAGAGAAATATGGGAAAAGATTGAGGAAATATATGAAAGTTGGAGGGGATAATGAAAGGGAATATTGACACTATAAAAGAATCCGTTGAAATTCTTAAAAAGGATGTTGAAGAATTAGAATTAAATTTTGATAGGTGGGATTTTGAATCAACAGCTGGAGGAAAACAACTTAGGTCAATTGCAGAAAGAATCCTTTTGTCCGCAAAAAGAGTTAAGAATCTCGTTAAAGACAATACATATAGCCCTTAATAAGCAAAGGTTTTTTCTGGAATCCAGGATAAAACTTAGGGAATGTAACTTTAGATAAAAGGAATAAATCTATAACAATGCGCTTTCACAGCCGACCGGGCTACGGCGCCGCTTTTTTAAGCACTGTTGTTTATCAAGGTTTTTAATTTTATCAAGGGTTTCCGTGATGCCCCGCCCGGCGGGTGAAGCGCGGCGTTCATCCCTACCTTCCCCTTCCCCCTACACTGCCTCAACACCATCGCCTTCCCTACCCTACCCTGTACCGCTCAAAAAACACCCTCACATAACAAAGTAATCCTCCATAGGTAGTACTTCACCTGCCTGCACGGTTCCGAAAAAAGTTTTTAATACATTAAAAAGATAAGGATGACGCGGCCTTGAAGTAAAAAAGAGGGTTCTCTTCTTTAAAAATATTAATTAAGGTTTCTGCGCTTCCCGTGCGATCACCAAGGACCGGGCGTGTATATGCAGTCAGTGCACGCTATCCTCTCTGCGCCATCCGGGCCGCATTTCTGATTCCCCGCAAGGCCCTCTCGGGTTCGGTATACACAGGGATCCGGGCTTCCTGATACTTGCGGCTCATAGTTCGAAAGAGCGATTCTATCTCCATGTTTTCGATCAGGCGCGCCCTGTTTTGGAGAACCAGGACAATATCCTTTCCCGTTTCCTCTTTGAGCCGGGAGAGGGTCTCCAGGAGCGACTCGAAGTAACTTCCCTGCGGCGGGGGAGTGATGCCGACCTTTTTCATAACAGCGGGGGAAAAGACCTCAAGGGGATGGAGGAGCATAATCAGGACCATCGTGTCGATAGGTTCCTTGACGAGGATTTCCTCCAGCATGGGTTTGAACAACTCAAGCGGTAATGCCGGCGTCCCTGTGTCGAGAGGATTGAGAACACTGTTCCCCGGTGTGGGAAACAGGTCTCTGAGCCGTTTTTGCGTTGCCGTGCTGAACGGCGGGATCTCGATGCCCCACCGGTAGGCCAGATCAGAGCTGAAAACACCGATTGCGCCGCCACCGCCGGCGAGAGCGATTCGCCGACCTCGATTTTTAAGATAGGTGAGCGCCATGAGTGTGTCGATCATCTCTTCGAGCCCTTCGACGGCGACAGATCCGGTCTGATTCAGCACCCCTTCCCAAATCCGCGCTTCCCCGCCCAGTGAGCCGGTATGGCTCATGGTGGCTTGCCCCCCGAGGGGTGTAAGGCCGCCTTTCCAGATAATGACCGGCGTGTGTGCGGAAATCTTCTTCACGGTTTTGAGAAATTGTCTGCCGTTTCGAACCCCCTCAAGGTATGCGGCGACATATTCCGTGTCGGGGTCGTCGGCCAGATATTCCAGAAGCTCAACGGCGCCAAGATCGCATCCGTTTCCGTATGATATAACCTTGCTCAGGCCGATACCGGCGATCTGTGCTTCGTGGGCGAAGTCGTTAGCAATTCCGCCGCTCTGAGAGATCATGGCAACGGTACCCTGTTTCTTCGAATAATCGAATCCCGGCAGTAAGGTGACGCCCCCCTTCGGACAGTGGATGCCGAAACAATTGGGACCCACGATTCTAATGCCTTCCCCGGCGATGTGGGAAATTTCCTCCTGAAGGGCCTTGCCCCGGTCCCTGCCGGTCTCTGCAAAACCCGACGTATGAATCTGAGCTCCCTGAATGCCGAGCTCCAGGCATTCTCTCAATACCCCGGGGACCGCGGGAGCAGGAACGGCTATCGAGACCAGATCAACTGGTCCGGGCACGTCACGGAGGTTCTTGTATACCTTACAACCGGCAATCTCCCCCCCCTTGGGGGATATGGGGTACAAATTCCCCGGGTATCCGTAAAGGATATGGCTTACGACGATGTGGTATCCGAAAGAACCGAACCCGCCGACCCCTCCGATAACGGCCAAGCCCCGGGGGGCACACATCCGGTCGAGTACTGCTCGATCGCGACGATCCATTACTTATCGCTCCTTCTGTTCACATACAGACCCTGCAATGTTCGCTGTCTCAAGGGATGATCTGGATCTGCTCTTCGGCACGTGCCGGTTCATCGCCCGGTTCCCGCGCGGGTATGGCCATTATTTTTTCTTTCAGCCTATAGTATCCGACCAGTGCGGCCATAGCCCTCGCCGCCCGCTCCGGGTCCTGGTACACCGGCATGCCGCGATCCAGCAAGCTTCTTGCCATCTGTTCCTGGAGGCTTCGGTAGGTATAGCCGATGATCGGTTTGTCGTACTTTTCCGTGAGGCTGAAAAAGGTCTCCACGTTCTGAGCGATTACCTTTTGTGCCTCTTCCCGGATCTTATCAGGAGGAACACCCATATTTTTCATGGCCCGATTGATAAATACTTCCGGCGAAACAAAATAGACCAGGAGCATGTCGGCATTTCCTTCCTGCAACAGGATCTCCGGTATCTTGTAGAAATCATCCATGGGATTTTTGCTGAAGGTCATGTCTACCGGATTATTCGTACTGGCTGTCTTTGGAATGATCGCCCGCAATTTCTTGATGGTATCCGGTGAGAGTGGGGGCAGTTCGAGGCCGGCGCGTCCCAGGGAATCGGCCGCCGCGGCACCGGGCCCCCCTGAATGGGTCTGAATGATGACCCTGTTGCCCCCGGGTTTGGGGAGGGTCCCCAGGGCCAGGCAAAAATCAAAAAGCTCCGAAAGGGTTGTTGCTCGAATAATACCGCTCTGCCGGAACATGCCGTCGTAGATCCCGTCGGGTCCGGCCATTGCTCCGGTATGTGACAGACCCGCCCGTTTACCCGACTCCGAGCCACCGATATAGAGGGCCACGATCGGTTTGTGAGGTGTGATCGATTGCGCTACGTTCATGAAATCCCGCCCGCGCCTGATGCCTTCGATGTAGAGGGCTATAACCTTCGTGTTCGGACAGGCCCCGAGGTACTCCATGCACTCAACGATATCGATATTGGCTTCGTTCCCGACGCTCAGGGCGGTGCTGAACCCCAGACCGTGACGGTGAAGATAATTAAACATCTGGGTAAGGAAACTCCCGCTCTGTGACGCCAGCCCCACGAAGCCTGGAGGGCCTTCGGCCGGAATAGGCGTGGGGTTCAGCTTGAGATGGGGATTTGCCACGCCGAGGCAGTTCGGCCCCAGAAAACGGATGCCGTAGTTGTCGGCAATCTTTTCAAGTTCCTTTTGCCTGGTGGCGCCTTCAGGGCCGGCTTCCTTGAATCCCCCGGACACCACAATTGCATGTTTGATTCCCTTCCTGCCGCATTCTTCCATAGCCTGACAGACGACTTCCGTGGGCAGAACGATAATGGCCAGGTCGGGGATTTCGGGCAGATCCAGAACGCTCTTGTATGCCGTATGTCCGCGCACCTGTTCTTCCGTGAGATGTATGGGATAAAGCGCTCCTTCATACCCGAGGGCTTCCACCGAGGAGAGCATGATCGATCCCATCCGCCTGAAATTATTCGAGGCGCCGAAAAAAGCGATGCTCTGAGGATTAACAATGGGGTATATCGGACTGTCTTCAATAGCTGTGATCATTCTTCTTCCTTCCTTGAAAATGATAAAGCGATCTTCCGATAAGGACATTCGTACGAATAGATATTATGTAATCCAAGCCTTGACCTCTTCTATCCTTGGCACCTTTCCCGCTGACTTCACCACACCATCCACCACCAGGGCAGGCGTTATCATCACGCCGTAATCAGTGATGGCCTTGATCGCCTTGACCTTGACCACCTCGGCCTCGATGCCCAGTTCCTTGACCGCCTGCCGCACCCGATCCTCGAGCTGATTGCACTTCGGGCAACCCATCCCCAAGATCTCAATCTGCTTCATCTGATTTCACCTCTATCTTTTTATTATTATCCGGCAATCCAGCCATACGTCATCCCTGCGATAGTAGAAAGGATTACGACAATGCTGCAAAAGGTCACGGTCTTTTTTACCCCCATGACCGACCCGATCACCAACATGTTGGGGAGGGAGAGGGCCGGTCCGGCCAGAAGCAATGCAAGCGCAGGGCCCTTCCCCATGCCCGCTCCGATGAGCCCCTGGAGGATCGGGACCTCGGTGAGCGTAGCAAAGTACATGAAGGCCCCGGCAACCGAGGCAAAGAGGTTGGCCCCCAGAGAGTTGCCTCCTACCAGGACGTGGATGTACTGTTCAGGGATCAGGGCGGAATGGCCGGGCCTGCCCAACATGAATCCGGCCACCAGCACGCCGGCACCCAACAACGGAAGGATCTGCTTCATGAATCCCCAGGTGGATTGTACCCATTCGATGCGGTCTTCCTTACGAAACCACCGTGCGAGCATCCACGCAAGCACAACCAGCAACCCCCCCGTGATGTACCACTTTGCGGTGAAAAGAGCGGGCCACAGGCCATGAGACCCTTCCGACGGCCGGGCAAAGGCTGCAACGATGAGGATCAGGACCAGCGTGAGCATAAAGGAGGCCTCCTGAAGGAGGGAGCGCGGCGCGCTTTCATCATCAGGGAGGTACAAGGCACCGGTCGTGCGCGCGGTGTCTTCCTTGCGGAATATGAAGGCCATCAAGAGACCGGTGATGACGGCGAAGAACACCGCACCGATAGCGCGGGCAAGGCCGAGCTGCCAGCCGAGGATTCGAGCGGTCAGTACGATAGCCAGCACGTTGATGGCAGGTCCGGAGTAGAGGAATGTCGTTGCCGGTCCGATACCGGCACCACGGGAATAGATGCCGGCAAAGAGGGGGAGCACCGTGCACGAGCAAACGGCAAGCACGGTGCCCGACACGGAGGCAACGGAGTAGGAGAGGATCTTTTTTGCCGTGGCCCCGAAGTATTTGAGGACGGCGGTCTGGGAGACGAACACCGCAATGGCACCTGCGATAAAGAAGGCCGGCACAAGACACGTCAGCACATGCTCACGGGCATATTCCTGGAGCATGAGAAAGGCCTCGAGCCCTGACTGTCTGATTATTGGGCTACCCCAGGGGATCATGTAGGCGCCGATGAATACGAGTACCGCGAGCGCCAGTTTTTGCCATTCTTTCATTATAAATGCCTTTCATTAGTGATGCTCATAACGATAAACAATACTCATGTAGTCTGTAAGGATTTACGATCCTCCTCAACCTCGCGTTTTAATATTGCCTCGGCGTGACGGAGAATCTCCACTACCTCCGGGGCCTTAATCCAGTAGATGATGCGCAGACCTTCCTTTCGGGAATCCACAATGCCGGCCCGCTTCATAAAATTGAGATGCTTGGAGATATTTGGCTGCTCCTGCGCAAGGGCTGGATAGATATCACATGCGCAGCGCTCCCCGTCCTTGAGGAGGTCCAAGATTTTGAGCCGTGTTGGTTGCGCAATCGCCTTGAGGATCTCTGCCTTTTTTTCGAGGTATCGTTGGTTTGTCATGGTAACTCCTATATAACTATATAAGAATATAGTTATAATAAATCTCTTTGTCAACTATTGATGCGAGACTTGTGCAAAAATCGACTGCTGGGTTCTTGGAAAAAAGCCATGCATTGATTGTAACGTGTCTATTTAGTATAGTATATCCTGGTCAAAGCAAGGTCCCTTATATAGAAACCGGGGTGTCAGGTGGGTGGTAAAAGGGATGAAACCGGGTATTGTCCTCACAGGGTTACCAGCATTACGGCCCGGTTGCTCTCTATAATCAACACGTTCCCCCTCTATGTCCATCTCTTGACACCCTCTGCCAATTCGCTTAGAGTTGCTTTATGAGGGGTTTTGTTGATTCTTTTGCCATATCGGCTATGACTTGAGAAAGGGGGGTATCATGAAAAAAACTCTCATTATTATAGGATTAATACTCGGCATGCTCGTCCTGGTGGCGGCCAAGTACGACTATCTCCTTGAGATGGGCGCAAAGACGGTGAAGTCCAAAGAGTGTAATGAGTGCCATAAGACACTGTACGAGGAGTGGTCACAGAGTTATCATGCCAAGGCCTATACCAATGATCCGTTCAAAAAGGCCTCAAACGCCTACAACGAACAGGAGTGTCTCCCCTGTCATGCCGCCCAGGAGATTGCAGAAGAAAAGGCCCTTAAGCTCAGGCCGGTCCACAAGGAGGAGGGGATCAACTGCACCACCTGCCACCTCAGGAATAATATGATCTACGGTCCTTATAAGCTCACTGCCAAGCACCCATCTGAGCAAGATGAATCGATGCTTACTGCCGAATTCTGCGCCGGATGCCACATGCCGACGTATCAGGAGTGGCGGACGAGCGGTTCACAAAAGCAGTGTCAAGAATGCCATATGCCGAGGTCGGAGGGGAAGTCGGTCCAGGGATTTCCCTTATCCGCGTTGGTGCCGAAACGGATGGTGGGGCAGCACATCCAGATGTCAGAGGAACTCCTCAAGGGGGCGGCCTCCATCATCGGCGAGGTAGGCGCGGGATCGATCACGATATCCCTCACCAATAAGGCAGCGGACCACAAGATGCCCACGGGAAAATTCGGCGACTATCGCCTCGTCCTCAGCACCGCGGTCTCGGACCCTGAGGACAAAACGGTGTTCTCCAAACAGGAAATTTTTTCGACCCAGAAAGGAAGCGGGATCCCTTTTCAAAAGACCGTGGTCTACCAATACCCCGTTTCGCTGGAAGCGGGGAAGGTCAGCGCAACCCTCACCTATCAGGTGCCAGGTAGACCTGAAAGGGTGATGGCAACGTGGAGTGCCTCGGTGGGGGGAGGAAAGTAACAGGAACAATATCCCCACAGTATGAACGCTATACAGGGGTGACACAGTTGTGCTCGCAAGAACCTTCCGCTTCTGTACCATCGCTGGATTGGATAATTTCCCCTTGACAAAAGAGGTATAAGTTGTTATCAATCAAGAGATTTTTTGTAGGCACGTAGCTCAGGGGGAGAGCGCTACCTTGACACGGTAGAGGTCGACGGTTCGAAACCGTCCGTGCCTACCATATGGCTTCATCGTTTTATGGCACACAAGGAAAGGGCTTCTCTCATCCAAATTTTTTAATAATGAAGAAAGGGCATCATTAATTGCTTTAATTAATGATGCCCTTTCTTAGTTTCTTTTTGTAGCAACTAAAAAATGGGCAAAAATTCCGCAGCAAAGAAAACAAAAGATACTGATCTCATCGCATCCTTGAGACATAGTGCGTCTCATGTGATGGCACAGGCGGTACAGGAGTTTTATCCGGGGGTCAAACTCTCCATTGGTCCCTCGACAGAGGACGGTTTTTACTATGACTTCGACTATGAAGGTACCTTCTCTCCCGATGACTTTCCCAAGCTTGAGGCCAGAATGAAGGAGATCATCGCCCAAGATTACCCGTTCATACAGGAGGAGATCTCCAAAGAGGAAGCCATCACGTTCTTCAAAGAACGGGGGGAGCAATACAAGGTAGAGCTTCTAGGGACAATCAAAGATGAGCACGTAACCCTCTACCGGCATGACGCATTTGTCGACCTCTGCCGTGGTCCCCATCTGCCTTCTACGGGAGGGATCAAGGCCTTCAAACTCCTCAGTGTAGCTGGTGCCTACTGGCGGGGCGATGAACGCAACAAGATGCTGCAGCGGATCTACGGCACCGCCTTTCCCACTCAGGATGAGTTGGATGTCTACCTGACGATGTTGGAGGAGGCCAAGCGGAGGGACCACCGCCGCCTGGGGCAGGAGCTTGACCTCTTCAGCATCCATGAAGAGGCCGGGGCCGGGTTGATCATCTATCACCCCAAGGGGGCCCTCCTGCGTTTCCTACTGGAGGATTTCGAGCGGCGCGAACACCTCAAGAGGGGATACCAAATCGTCATCGGCCCACAGATCCTGAAGCTGGACCTCTGGAAGCGATCAGGACATTTTGACAACTACAAGGATTACATGTATTTTACCCAGGTGGAGGACCAGGAATACGCCCTGAAACCCATGAACTGCCTGGCCCATATGCTCATCTACAAATCGAGTCAGCGCAGCTACCGAGATCTGCCCCTGCGGTATTTTGAATTGGGGACGGTACACCGCCACGAGAGATCAGGGGTGCTGCACGGGCTGCTGCGGGTGAGGGAATTCACCCAGGACGACGCCCACATCCTCTGCCGGCCCGATCAGTTACACGATGAGATCCGGGCCATCCTTACCTTCGTCAAGGACGTCATGGCCGTCTTCGCATTTTCCTATGAGTTGGAGATAAGCACCAGACCTGAGAAGTCCATCGGGAGCGACGAGGACTGGGAGATGGCTACGAAAGCCCTGATGGATGTACTCAAGGAAGAGCGTCTCGCTTACGAGGTCAACGAAGGAGAGGGGGCATTCTACGGCCCCAAGATCGATGTTAAATTGCAGGATGCCCTGGGCAGGCAATGGCAGTGCGCCACGATCCAGTGCGACTTCACCATGCCCGAGCGCTTTGACCTCTCCTATATCGGTTCGGACGGCGAGAAGCACCGCCCGGTGATGCTCCACCGGGTGATCCTGGGGGCCATGGAGCGCTTTATCGGCATCCTCATCGAACATTACGGCGGTGCCTTTCCCCTCTGGCTTGCACCGGTGCAGTCCGTCATCCTCACCGTCACGGATCGAAACATCCCGTATGGGAAAAAGGTCTATCAACGGCTGTGTGATGAAGGAATCAGGGTGGAGCATGATTTTCGGAACGAGAAATTGGGTTTCAAAATACGGGAGGCCCAAGTTCAGAAGATCCCCTATATGCTGGTCATCGGCGATAAGGAGCAAGAGACGGAGACGATAGCCCCCCGGAGAAGGGATGGAACAGATCTCCAGGGGATGGAGCTTGAGAAATTTTTGGCTTTGATCCACGATGAACGCAAGACCCCAGAAGCCCATCCTACCCAAAAGGAGGTGAACGGAGATAGAGAATAAAAACGTCCGTGTTAATAGGAACATCAGATCTCCTCAGGTGAGGGTCATAGATCCGGAGGGGAACCAGTTAGGGATCTTGACTCTCGCAGAGGCCTTGGAAAAAGCGAGCGGTTTCGGATTGGACCTGGTGGAGGTTTCCCCCAAAACCGACCCTCCCGTCTGCAAGATCATGGACTTCGGGCGGTATAAATATCTTCAGACCAAAAAGGCCCACGAAGCCAAAAAGAAACAGGCGGGTGGCCCCCTCAAAGAGGTCAAGATGAGACCAAAGACAGAGGAACATGACCTACAGGTTAAGCTCCGAAATGTCGAGCGTTTCCTGAAGGGGGGGCACAAGACGAAGATCTCCATTGTCTTCCGGGGCAGAGAACTGGCCCACAAGGATTTGGGAGAACGGTTGATGGGACGGATCATCGAGGAGACCAAGGAATGGGGGGTAGCGGAACACCCTCCCAAGTTCGAGGGGCGAACCATAGCGGTGATTTTAGCCCCTCACTAAAAGATCCGAAAAGCACAGTCTTTTAAAAATAGAGAGTACCAGAGGGAGGTGACGTGTGCCTAAACTGAAAACCAGCCGTGGGGCAGCGAAGAGGTTCAAAATTACGGGATCGGGGAAAAAGATCAAGCGACAGAAGGCCTTTGCCAATCACATCCTCACCAAGAAGAGCCCCAAGAGGAAACGAAATTTGAGAAATGCTGATCTCGTGCACAGTACCAATATGAAATCGATCAAGAGATTGATCCCTTACGGGTAGCGTAGAGAGGAGGACGTTGTCATGCCGAGGGTCACACGAGGAGTCAGAGGAGCCCGCAAGAGGAAGCGGGTCCTCAAGATGGCTGAGGGTTATCAAGGGGCGCGGGGGAGACTCCTGCGCAGTGCTCGCCAGGCGGTGGAACGGGCCCTGCGATACGCCTACCGCGACCGGCGGGTCAGAAAGCGGGAGTTCCGGAGGTTATGGATCGTGAGGATCAATGCCGCAGCCAAGACACACGATATCACTTACAGCCGTTTCATGGCAGGGCTGCGCAAGGCCAACGTCACCCTTGACAGGAAGGTCTTGGCGGATATAGCCGTCCATGATGCCGAGGGCTTTGCTGATCTCGTACTGATAGCCAAAAAGAATGTCTGATACCTTAGAAAATAAATTTAGTTCCTCTCCCCAGGTGGGGAGAGGATAAAGGTGAGGGGGGCTGTCTGATATCATATCCACCCTCACCCCAACCCTCTCCCGCTGGCGGGAGAGGGAAGCTATGTATAGCATTTTCATAGCTTGCGGTTGACGAAACAGCCATGGAAAATTCCTTTCAAGAAGCCTTACAATCGGTCCGCGATGCGGCGCTGACTAAACTCGCCCAGGCCGGTACCGAAGAGGAGGTAAACCAGATCAGGATAGAGATTCTGGGCAGAAAGGGGGAACTCACCCTCCTGCTCAGAAGGCTTCGGGAGCTCTCTCCTGAAGTGAGGCATCAGGCCGGCGAGCAGGCCAACGCGGTAAAGGGGGAGTTGGAGGAGCGGATCGAGATCCTCCTCGTTCGCCTCCGCGATGAAGCAAAACAGAGGTCGCTTGCGCAGGAACAGGTGGATGTTACCCTCCCCGGCACCCCGTTGCCGCGGGGGAGGATGCATCCCGTCTCCCAGGTGATGAACCAGGTGGTGGATACCTTCACCAGGATGGGCTTTCAGGTGGCGGAGGGGCCCCAAGTCGAACTGGATTACTACAATTTTGAGGCCCTCAACATCCCCCACGATCACCCAGCCCGGGATATGCACGATACCTTCTACTTCTCCGATGAGGTGTTGTTGCGCACACACACCTCCCCTGTCCAAATCAGGGTAATGGAGAACCAACGCCCCCCCATCCAGATTATCGCCCCAGGCGCGGTCTATCGACGGGACTCCGATATATCGCATACCCCCATGTTTCACCAGGTAGAGGGACTCATGGTAGATGAGGGGATCTCCTTTGCCCACCTCAAAGGTGTCTTGACCTTCTTTGTCCACGAGATGTTCGGAGAGGAGACCCCGTTGAGGTTCCGGCCCAGTTTTTTCCCCTTTACCGAGCCCAGTGCCGAGGTGGATATCGGCTGTGTCATCTGTCAGGGGGAGGGGTGTCGTGTCTGTGGGGGGAGTGGTTGGCTGGAGATCCTCGGAGCGGGAATGGTCGATCCCGAGGTCTTCCGTATCGTGGGTTATGACCCCGAAGAGGTGACGGGATTTGCCTTCGGCATGGGGATAGAGCGAATCGCCATGCTGAAGTACGGCATCAATGATATCCGTCTCTTCTTCACCAATGACCTGCGCTTTCTCAGGCAGTTCTAAATCCGATGAGAGTAAGCCTCAACTGGTTAAAAGAATATTGCGATTGTGAGCTCACCCCCTCTGAACTCGCCGATCTCCTCACCATGGCGGGTCTGGAGGTTGAGGGCATAGAGGAGGTGGGGCCCGAACTGAAGGGGGTGGTGGTGGCCCAGATTACCTCCCTTGCCCCCCATCCCCAGGCCGATCGACTCTCCCTCTGTCGTGTCCAGGTGGGTAAAGAATCCTATCCCATCGTCTGCGGTGCCCGGAACATGCAGGAGGGGGACAAGGTGGCCTTGGCACTGGCCGGGACTGAACTCCCCGATGGTGTGCAGATACACAAAACGGAAATTCGCGGGGAACGCTCTGAGGGAATGATGTGCTCAGAGGCAGAGCTGGGACTCTCCTCCAGCGCCGAGGGGATCATGATCCTGTCCCCCGAAGTCCCGACAGGTGCCCCCGTGGCGGATGTCCTCAATGTCAGAGATCACATACTGGAGGTCTCCCTGACCCCGAACAGGGGGGATTGCCTCAGCATGATCGGCGTGGCCCGGGAGGTAGCTGCCGTGACCGGCGGGAAATTACACCTACCGGCCCCTCATATCCAAGAGGGCACGGATCAAGTGGAGAACGTGGTGCGGGTATCGGTGCAAGACCCTGATCTTTGCCCCCGATATTCCGCCCGGCTCATCACCGGGGTGCAGATCGGCCCCTCTCCCTTCTGGCTGCGGACCAGGCTGGAGCGGGCCGGGGTGAGGTCCATCAACAATGTGGTCGACGTGACCAATTACGTCATGTTAGAATACGGCCAACCGCTCCATGCCTTCGATCTCGATCTTTTAGAGGGGAAAGAGATTGTGGTAAAGAGGGCTTCTGAGGGAGAGCGCTTTGTGACCCTAGATGAGGTGGAGCGGGGCTTGAATAACGATACCCTCATGATCTGTGATGCGGCCCGGCCGGTGGCCATCGGCGGCATCATGGGGGGACTGAACTCAGAGATCCAAACGGATACCACCCGCGTCCTCTTGGAAAGCGCCTATTTCTCCCCTGCGGGGATCAGACACACCTCCACGGCCTTGGGCCTGGAGACAGAGTCATCGTACCGATTTGAGCGAGGGATCGATCCTGAGGGGGTGCTCGCCGCCTCCCTGCGAGCGACCGCCCTCATTGCCCAACTCGCCGGAGGTGAGGTGGCCAAGGGGGTCATCGATTGCTATCCAACACCCCTCCCCCGTTCAGAGATCAGGCTGCGCCTGCCGAAGGTCAACGCCCTGCTGGGTATGAGCCTTGAGCAAAAGGAGGTCAAGGGCATCCTGAAGCGCCTCCACATGGAGGCCCGGGAGAACAAGGGAGCGGAATGGACGATCTCACCCCCCCCGTACCGAGGTGACATCACCAGGGAGGTAGACCTCATCGAGGAGATAGGGCGTCTCAAGGGATACGACCTGATCCCTGTTCAGACCCCCAAGATGTGGGTGGTGCCCTTTCGGAAAGAGCGGCTAGAGGAACTGGGGGAGCGGGCCAAGGATGCCCTGGTCGGCCTTGGCTTCTATGAGGTGATCACCTACAGCTTTATCTCCCCCCAATCCCTTGAGGCCCTGCGTTTGCCCTCTGATGATTTCAGGCGCCATCCGTTGGCCCTCCTCAATCCCCTGGCAGAGGTACAATCGGTGATGCGCACGACGTTGCTCCCTGGGCTGCTAGATACTGCCAGGTACAATCTGAGCCATAAGACCACGGATTTGAAGGTCTTTGAATTGCGAGAGGTCTACCACCCCCAGAAGGGAGAACGGCTGCCAAAGGAGAGGAGGTCTTTGGCAGGACTGGCGATGGGCGCCGTTGCACAAGAGGGGTGGAATATCCCCCTTCAAGAGGTGGACTTTTACTACGCAAAGGGGTGTGTCGAGCAGTTGCTCGCTGAGCTGAGAACCCCGCTCCCGGCCTTTACTGCCAGCGAGGCAATACCCTATCTCCACCCTGGTAAAGGGGCGGTCATCAGGCTTGATGGCGAGGAGATAGGAGTGGTTGGGGAGCTACATCCTAAAGTGGCTGAGGCCTTTGAGCTTCCGCACGGAGTTTTCATCTTTGAACTCGATCTCCCCGCCCTTGCGGACCGCTTCCGGGGGGAGATGACCTTTGTCCCGCTGCCCCGGTTTCCCTCGGTGGCCCGGGATGTGGCGATGGCGGTGGATGTGGGGATAAGCGCTGGTGAGCTAACGGAGATTATCAGGGGGGTCGATAACGAATATATCGAATCGGTCGAGATCTTTGACTGCTATCAGGGGGACCCCATTCCCCTCGGCAGGAAGGGGTTGGCCTTCAGGATCAGATATCGTTCGTCTGATCGGACCTTGACCGACGAAGAAGTGAATGAGTTTCATCGGGAGGTGCTGGAACGGCTCGAGAAAGTGCCCAAATTGAAGATTAGGTAGGGAGTAGCCGTAAACAAAGGAGGTGAAGGGATGACCAAGGCCGAAATCGTGGAGAGCGTTTACGAAAGAGTGGGGTTTTCCAAGAAGGAAGCGGCTGAGATGGTGGAGATGGTCTTTGATCTCATGAAGGAGACCCTGGAACGGGGAGAGAAGATCAAGATCTCCGGTTTTGGTAACTTTGTGGTCAAGGAAAAGGGGGCGCGCAAGGGGAGGAATCCTCAGACGGGCGAGGAGATAGAGATCACCCCACGGAGGGTATTGTCCTTTAGACCGAGCCAAACCTTGAAGCAGCTGTTAAATGCGTAGGGGGCCTTTCCCGTGGCAGTGGGGAAACACGTCTATCCTGATAAGCTCTATTATCGCATTGGAGAGGTCTGTCGCATCACGGGGGTGAAGCCCCACGTCTTGAGATACTGGGAGCAGGAGTTCAAGCTGCATCCCGAAAGGTTCGGGGGAACGCAGCGCAGATACAGAAAAGAAGACCTGAAGACGATTCTCACCATTAAGAAACTCCTTTATGAGGAGCGCTTTACCATTACAGGGGCCAAGAAGCGATTGCTGGAGTTGAGCCGTCGACGCAAGGGGCAGCTTAAGATGGACTTTTTAGAAGAAGACTATAAAGAGCTCTTGCGAGAGATCAGGAAGGAGCTCAAGGAGATCAAAGAGGCTCTTGACTAAGGAAGGTGAATCTGCCATGATGCGGTATGGTTCGGGGCGTGGCGCAGTCTGGTAGCGCACTGGCATGGGGTGCCAGGAGTCGGAGGTTCAAATCCTCTCGCCCCGACCAATTATAAAGACTGTTTGTTGTCAAAAGTCCTCTGGTAAGACCCTTACTCTTCCAACACATGAAATCGTGATGAAGATATTGGTCACAAACGACGATGGTGTTTTTTCAGAGGGGTTACGATCCTTGGCCCAAACTATGGAGGCCCTGGGCGAGGTGTATGTGGTGGCCCCTGACCGAGAACGAAGCGCTGCTGCTCACTCGTTGACCCTGCACCGTCCCCTGCGGGTCGAAGAAATCTCGCCGCGGGTCTACGCAGTAGACGGGACGCCGGTGGATTGTGTCAACCTGGCCGTTTATGGCATCCTGAAGGGGCATCCCGATCTCGTCATCTCGGGGATAAACAACGGTCCAAATCTGGGCGAAGACCTGGTATATTCGGGCACGGTCTCCGCCGCCTTTGAGGCCACCTTTCTGGGCATACCCTCCTTTGCCATCTCCTTGGCCGCCCGGAAGGACTTTCGGTATCAGGTTGCGGCCGACTTTGCCCTCAAAATGGCGACACATATTATGCACACGAGGCTTCCAACGGATACCTTCCTAAACATCAACGTCCCCAACGTGGAGGCGGATAAGATACGCTCCTACAAGATCACCCTTCAAGGCAAGCGGGTCTTTGCGGATGCGGTGGTAGAAAAGGTTGACCCGCGGGGAAAAAAATACTATTGGATAGGTGGAGGTGACCAGGGATTTCAGGAGATAGAGGGAACGGATTTCCATGCCATAGCGAATCATTACATCTCCATCACCCCCTTATGCGTCGATTTGACCAACCACTCCGCCGTAAAGGAGTTGCAAGGGTGGAAGTTATAGGGTAGAGGAAAGAGGGATGAGGGACTCATCATGTCAATCCCCTGACTAATCTGTGTGGGCGGAAAGAAACGTCATGCGCCTTTACATCACAGCAGAAGGGGTTGCAATAGAGGGAGCACATAAACTGAAGGGAGAATATGAGGAGAAAGGAGAAGAAGCATGAAAACCACGTTGAGCATTATCAAGGCCGATATAGGGAGTATCGGGGGACATATAAAACCCAGCCAGCAATTGATCGAGAGGGTCCGGGAATTTGTACAAAAGAACAGCAAGGACTTGATCAACGACCTTTATGTGAGCCACACCGGGGACGACATAGCCCTGCTCTTCTCCCATCAAAAGGGGACGGGGAATGAGGCACTCCACAAGATGGCCTGGGAGGCCTTTGTGGCGGGGACCGAGACGGCCAAGGAACAGGGGCTCTATGGGGCCGGACAAGACCTGCTGAAGGATGCCTTCTCCGGCAACGTCAAGGGCATGGGGCCTGCGGTTGCGGAGATGGAGTTCGAGGAGCGACCCAACGAACCCTTCCTTTTCTTTGCCGCCGACAAGACCGATCCCGGGGCGTATAACCTGCCGCTTTATCTCGCCTTTACCGATCCGATGTTCTGCCCCGGCTTGATGTTGAGCCCTGCAATGGCTCAAGGATTCACGTTCACCATCATGGATGTGGAGTACACCGAGGGGGACAAAATCATCGAGCTCAATGCCCCTGAAGACCTCTACGATATCGCTGCGCTCTTGCGCGACAACGAGCGTTTTGTGGTTGAGAGCATCCGCTCCCGCAGCACGGGCGACATAGCCGCAGCGGTAAGCACCTCCCGCCTGCACAACATAGCGGGAAAATACACGGGAAAGGACGACCCGGTGCAGCTCGTGAGGGTCCAGGGGAGTTTTCCTGCCACCGGCGAGATCCTCTCACCCTACAGCATCGGGCACTATGTGGCAGGGTTCATGCGGGGGAGCCACACCGGTCCCCTGATGCCGGTTACGATCAACTCTTCGGTCTCCTATTTTGACGGCCCTCCCATCGTGGCCTGCCACGCCTTCTGCGTCCATAATGGCAAATTCACCGAGGCGGCCGACGCCTTCGATCACCCCTTCTGGGACTATATACGGGAAAAGGTATCGCGGAAGTCCGTTGAGCTGAGAGAACAAGGATTTTCAGGTATTGCAATGCTCAACTATAGTGAGCTGGAGTACGGGGGGATCGTGGAGAAGATGAAGCGGCTGGACAAGCAGTTCAAGGTCCGGAAATAGGGGAAAGGGCGGGGGACATCCCCCGCCTTTTTTTTGAAGAAGATTACTTTCAGGGTATTGTCACCATGAGAAGGTTAGCGTATATCAAGACCTTCGGTTGTCAGATGAACGAACATGACTCCGAGCGGATGCTCGCCCTCTTGGAGGGGTGCGGTTATCAGGAGACACAAAATCTGGATGAGGCCGATGTGATCCTGGTCAATACCTGTACTGTCAGGGAGAAGCCGGAGCAGAAGGCCTACAGCATCTTAGGACGCTTCCAAGAGCTCAGGGAGAACAACCCCGACCTGATCGTGGGCATAGCGGGGTGTGTAGCCCAGCAGGAAGGAGAGCGGTTGTTGGCTCGCATTCCAACCCTTGACTTCATCCTGGGGCCCGGAAAGATTCACCACCTCCCCGAAATTCTCCACGAGGTGGAAAAAGGGAAAAGAGGATTGTGCGCAGTGGGCTTTGAGGACGGCGCCTCCGTAAATCTCCCCCTGCCCCACACCGAGCAGCTGCGCGCCTATGTCACCATTATGCAAGGGTGCGATAACTTTTGCAGTTATTGTATCGTCCCCTCGGTGCGGGGCAGGGAGCGCAGCCGTCCCAGTGGTGACATCCTGGCCGAAATACATGCCTTGATCCAGAGGGGGACGAAGGAGGTGATCCTGCTGGGTCAAAATGTAAACTCGTACGCCAACAATGACCCTCGTGAGTTGACTTTCCCCCGGCTGTTGGCTAAGATAGACGAAATTCCAGGATTGGAGAGGATCAGATTTACCACCTCCCATCCTAAGGATCTCACGGAAGAGAGTATCAAGGCATTTGGACAATTGAAACATCTTTGTGAGCACTTCCATCTCCCCTTTCAGGCGGGATCCAATACCGTGCTGACGAAAATGAACAGGGGTCATACAAGGGAGGAGTATCTGGCTAAGGTAAAAAGGTTGCGGGAGGTGACCCCGCAGATCAGCATCACCGCCGATGTCATGGTGGGCTTCCCAGGAGAGGGGGAGGAGGATTTCCTCCAAACCCTGGAGCTGATGCGGGCGGTGGAGTTTGACGGGCTCTTTTCCTTTAAGTATTCCCCCCGTAAGGGGACACGAGCTGCCCAGTGGAGGAACGATTGCACTTCGGAGGTGAAGCAACGGCGCCTGGAGATTCTCCAGGAGCTCCAGCGTGAAATAACGCTGAAGAAGAACAAAGCATTAGAGGGAGAGGTACGGGAGGTGTTGGTTGAAGGATGCAGCCGAAATTCCCCCCACAAGATGATGGGGAGAACCAGGTGCAACCGGATTGTCAACTTCCCCGGAGGGTCCGAGTTGGTGGGAAAATTGGTTTTCGTAAAGATCACCGAGGGTTTGCAGAACTCCTTACGGGGAGAATGTTGTGGATAGAAAGGAAAACGGAATGTTTCGGGAGATGAAAGTCAGCGGCTTGACGGTCGATCCTTTTACCAATACCCCCATTGTGTTACTCAAGGACGTGGAGGAGAAAGAGACCGTCCCCATCTGGATAGGATTCTTTGAGGCCAGCGCCATCGGCGCCCAATTGGAGAAGGTTCAACTCTCCAGGCCAATGACCCATGACCTGATAAAAAACCTCCTTGACACCTTGGGAGTGGCGGTGACAAAGATCGAGGTCAATGACCTGCGGGAGAATACCTTTTACGCCATAATACACCTCGACATGGACGGAACGCATTTCGCCATCGACGCTCGGCCCAGCGACGCCATCGCCTTGGCCCTGAGGACCAATGCCGCTATCTATGTACATGAAGAGGTGATCGCGAAGTCGAGAAAGATAGATCTGCGCCAGCAGCAGGAGGGAGAGGGGGCCCTGGACGATCTCTTGGAAGGTCTCTCCCCTAAGGACTTCGGCAAATACAAGATGTAGGTGACGGAGACGATTTTTCCCATCTTTTTCCCCGCATTTTTGCGTATAGTGAAGCACGTAGCAGTCGTCCTGTATCCCCAAGGGGATAGGAAGGTCACTAGCAATGTTTCTCGGGGATGATACACCCTTGACCTTCAAAGAATGCCGTGCAGGGGTATAACCTATGATAGATTTGCACACCCATTCCCTGTTGAGCGATGGAGAACTTATTCCTGCCGAGCTGGCGCGGAGGTTTGAGGCGGCGGGTTATCGCGCCCTCGCCATCACCGATCATGGCGACCAATCAAACATCGACCTGATCATCCCCCGGATCGCCGCCTTTTGTGAGGAGATCAATCGCCAGGGAGGGATACGGGTGATTCCGGGGATCGAACTAACCCATATCCCCCCTGAGTCTATACCCCTCCTAGTCAGCAAGAGCAGGGAATTGGGGGCCACACTGGTGGTGATGCACGGAGAGACGATCGTGGAACCGGTGGCGCCGGGGACCAACAGGGCTGCCATAGAGGCCTCTGTTGATATCTTGGCCCACCCTGGCCTGATCACCGAGGAAGAGGTCGTATTGGCCAAGGAACACTCCGTATACTTGGAATTGACCTCGCGCAAGGGACATTCGCTGACCAACGGTCATGTGGCCCGGCTGGCGAAAAAGCACAAGACCCCTTTGGTCTTGAACAGCGACACCCATGCCCCCGGCGATATCTGGCCGGCGGCCCGCCTCGGTGAGATCGTCGCAGGGGCAGGCATGACGGAAGATGATTTTCAAACCATGATGAACAATGCCGAATACATGGTAAAGCGATGTCTGACCTCAAGGAAATAATAGCCGATTATATCCTCACGTTACCCCCTTACCCCAAGGGGAGGGAATGGAGGGAAGAGGAGGACTCCGTCCGCCTCTCTGCCAACGAGAACCCCCTCGGTCCCTCTCCTCAGGCCGTGGCAGCCGTCAGCAAGTCCCTGCGGTCAATCCATCGCTACCCCGATGGAACGGGAGGAGGTCTCAAGGAGAAACTGGCGCAGAGATTGGATTGTGCCCCCGCAAACATCATCCTCGGCAATGGATCCAATGAGATATTCGAGTTGGCCATACGGACCTTCTTACAGGAAAGAGGAGAGGTGTTGCTCCCCGAACCCACCTTCGCCTATTACCGGATTGCCGCCCAGGCTCAGGGGGCACGCTGTGTTTTCGTTCCCCTCAGCGATTTTAAGATCGATCTGTCAGGAGTGGCCAAAAAGGTGGGCGCACAGACGAGGCTGATCTTTTTGAGCAATCCCAACAACCCCACCGGGATCATCTTCACCCGTTCAGAATTCGATGATTTCCTGGCCCATCTCCCCTCCCGGGTGGTGGTCGTGGTGGATGAGGCCTATGGCGAATATGTGACGGCCGCCGACTACCCCCGCGCTCAGGAGTACCGGCACAAGGAAGGTTGGATCATCACTACCAAGACCTTTTCCAAGTTCTATGGGCTGGCCGGCCTCAGGATAGGATATGGGATAGCGAGAGCTGAACTGATAGAACAGATGGAGAAAGTGCGGCAGCCCTTTAGCGTCAACCTCTTGGCACAGAAGGCGGCGGAGGCCGCCTTAGGGGACGAGGAGCACAGAGAAAAGACGGCCCGCATAAACGAGAAGGGCAAGCGATATCTTTACGAAGAGCTGACCCGCCTCGGCTTCTCCTTTGTCCCCAGCGAGGCCAATTTTATTCTCGTTCACCTCGGACCCCGTGTCCCCCAGGTGATGGAGGGGCTCATGCAGGAGGGGATCGTGGTGCGGGACATGGCGGGGTATGGCCTGGGGGAATATATTCGGGTTACCATCGGTCTGCCTGAGGAGAACAAGCGGTTTATCAAGGCCCTGGAGCAGTGGGGAAAAGGATCTTAATCGTCATCGATGGCCCGGCCGGGGCCGGCAAAAGCACGGTGGCACGTATCCTGGCCAAACAATTAGGATACCGGTATCTCGACACTGGTGCCACCTATCGGGTCGTGGCCCTCAAGGCCGCACAAGAGGGGGTGACCCCTGAGATGACGGAAAAGCTGCGCAGGCTGTGTGCCGAGATCGAGATAGGGTTTGAGGATAAGGAGGAGGGGCAGCAGGTGTACATGAACGGCAGGGATGTCACCGAGGCCATCAGGACCCCGGAGATAAGCATGTTGGCCTCCAAGATCTCACAAGAACAGGTAGTCAGGGAGACCCTGGTGAATCTGCAGAGGAGGTTGGGAGGCCCTGGAGTGGTGGCTGAGGGGAGGGACATGGGGCTGGTGGTCTTCCCCGAGGCGGAGGTCAAGTTTTACCTGGACGCCAACCCCCAGGAGCGGGGCACGAGGAGGCATAAAGAACTCCTGGGCAGAGGGATCCCCGCCATCCTCTCTCACGTGATTGGTGATACCACGAAACGGGATCAAGAGGACCGGACAAGGGAGGTCGCCCCGTTGCAGCGGGCACCGGATGCCATCCCCATAGACTCCACCATGATGACCCCCAAAGCAGTGGTGGAGAGGATGCTTGCGGAGATCGAGAGGAGAAAACAAAGGAAGCGGTGAATCCCGTATTTTTTTTGCTTTTTCTCCTTTTTTTGTGGTATATAGATATGTTTCAGGGTCTTTGAGGAAAAAAGCGGAAGGGGTATTAGGTTGATGGAGGAAGAAAAACAAATTAACAACACAAAACAAGATGAAAAAGAGAAAAAGAAGGATCTGCGTGAATTCTACGAAGAGAGCTTTCGTGAGCTATCGGAAGGGGAGATCGTCAGAGGAACGGTGGTTGAGATAGGGAAAGAGTTCGTGACCATCGACGTGGGATATAAATCGGAAGGGCAAGTGCCGGTGTCTCAGTTTTGCACCCGTGATGATACCGTGGAGGTGAAACCGGGGGACGAGATAGACGTATATCTGGAACGCAGAGAAGATGATGAGGGGATTATCATCCTCTCCAAAGATAAAGCCGACAAGATGAAGGTCTGGGATGAGATCAGCCGAACATGTCAGCAGGGCGACGGTATAATTGAAGGGATGGTGGTCTCCCGGGTCAGGGGTGGTTTGACCGTGGATATTGGCGTTTCCGCCTTTTTGCCCGGCTCCCAGATTGATCTTCATCCGGTGCGGGATTTAGACAAGTTCATCGGTAAGAGCTTCACATTTAAGATTCTCAAATTCAACCGAGGGCGAGGAAACATAGTATTGTCTCGCCGGGCCATCCTCGAAGAAGAGCGGGAGGTCTTGAAAAAGGAGACCCTGAAGAATCTGTGTGTGGGGGCAGTAGTGGAAGGTACCGTCAAAAACATCACTGACTATGGTGCCTTCATCGACCTGGGAGGGATTGATGGGCTTTTGCACATTACCGATATCTCGTGGGGGAGAGTGGGGCACCCTGCGAAGCGATTTTCCATGGGGGATCAGCTTAGCGTCAAGGTGATTAGCTTAGATGAGGAATCCGGGAGGGTCTCGTTGGGCCTCAAACAGCTTAGCCCGGATCCATGGAGTATGGTGGAGGAGCAATACCTTGCCGGTTCGCGGGTAAGGGGCAAGGCGGTGAGCATCACAGACTATGGTGTCTTTGTGGAGTTGGAGGAGGGGCTTGAGGGTTTGGTACATGTCTCGGAGATGTCATGGACCAAAAAGATCAAGCATCCCTCCAAATATGTACATATCGGCGATATCATAGAAGCGGTGGTGCTGAACGTCGACTCGGAGAAAAAGCGCATCTCCCTCGGGATGAAACAGATCGAGCCTAATCCCTGGGACATCATCGAGGAAAAGTATCCCGTGGGAACCAAGATCGTGGGGCAGGTCAAGACGGTGACCGATTTCGGAATTTTTATCGGCATTGATGAAGGTATCGATGGCCTGGTACATATCTCGGAGCTGTCCTGGACCAAGAAGATCAAACACCCCGCCGATATCTATAAAAAGGGTCAAGAAGTAGAGGCCATCGTACTGAAGATAGATAAGGAGAACGAGCGATTTTCCCTGGGGATCAAACAGCTGCGTCCAGATCCATGGGAGGCTGCCCCCCAAAAATATAAGGCTGGACAGGTGGTCACCGGAACAATTACGAGCCTTACTGATTTTGGGGCCTTTGTGGAGTTGGAAGAGGAGTTGGAGGGGTTGATCCACATATCTGAGCTCGCTACGGGGGAACAAAAGGTGGGACACCCGTCCGATATCGTAACGGTGGGGGATACGGTCACCGTTCTCATCCTCAACATCGACCCCAAAGAACGCAAGATCGGTTTGAGCATTAAGGCATTAATGCGCAAAACAGAAAAGGAGGAGATAAAACAATACGCGGGAGGCGAGGAAGACGTCACCCTGAACCTGGGAGAGATGATCCAGAATGAAATGCAAAAGAACAACTCTGAGGAGAAGCCCGAGGGCGAGGAGAATAACAGTGGCTAAAGAAAGCTCCTGCGCCCCTGTTTGACGCTCCCTCATAAGCACATTAAAACATAAGACGCTTAACTATCATCCACATCCTATCTGCCACTCCAGCCCCTGCCCCAGGGGCGTTTTTATTGGCTGAGGGGGTAGGGAGTCAGAAATCGGTGCGCTGTCCCCCTGTTTTTCCCCCATTCCTTTTTTCCCTTGCGCCCGAGAACAAGGTAAAATCCGCTTTCATCGATGAAACGTTCAATGTTCAGGTCTGCCGTCTCGAATAGCTTGATCATCTCTTGCCGCTTCGGTAACTTGTCGTGCATCACCGGTGTGCCGCTTTTTCTATGATGATGGTTCAAGGCCTGTGATGATTCCAAGTGTGCAACGGCCAGATATCCGTTCTTTTTCAATGCCGCGGTCATGCCCTTCACGGCAGCTTTCTTGTCATGGATATGAGGGAAACACGCAAAACACATCACGACATCGCACGTCTCTTTTTCCAAAGGCATATCAGCCACATCGGCAACGATGAACCTGATCCTCCTGTCCCGATGTAATCGCTGATTAACCCGTATCATGTTCCCGGCATAATCGAGTTCGTAGACTACCCCCCGCCCTGACACCCGTTCTAAGAGATAGGGAACGAGAATACCGCTTCCACATCCGACATCGAGCACGTGGTCACCTTCGTGAATGGGCACTAAGGCAAACAAACGCTCTAATTTTTCATGGTGACGTGTATACATCCCCGTTGCAGGATTCTTGTACCATGTGTCCAACCACGACTCCGCCCGCTCATTGAAAAAGGTCCTGCGTGCTTCATAGGCTTCATCTGAGGTCATTGCCCTCTCCATATTTCCTGAGAATGCCTTTTTTATTCAGAAAAATAAAAATCGTGAGCTGCATTCAAAGAGCAAGCGCAACACATTTGTTAAAGACCTCTTCCGGCGTTTTATAGTTTAGGGGCTTACGAAGTCTGTTATTGAGCAAGCCCTCGATCTGTTTGAGTTGCTGATGGGTGATTGTCGCAAAAGCTGCCTCCTGTGGCGAGTAGCGTCTGATAAGGCCAATGGTGTTTTCAGCAGATCCTTTTCCCGCCAAGGGTCTTCTGGCCACCTGTGGTATGGCTCACAGCACCATGAACGGGTACCGACTCACCCGGTTTTACCCTCCGCTCCCAAAGAACAGCGATGATGTCCGGTTCCTCACTGATTAGTTGCTTATCGTGTCTGTTCATAACCACCTAGGATAGGATAGTATCCTAGATGATAGTCTCGAATCTTGTTCATTTGTTCTTGAGGCTCTATATCGGATTCTCCGGCTTGTAACATGGGCGTTTTGATCTCGCTTTGCACCACAGCGACGGCTCTGAGTTGCATCTGCGGCAGTTTGTAGGGTCAATGTCCCTTTCATTCTCTCCGTGGGTCGTGCAAGTTTTGGAGCACTGGATAAAAGTGCCACCGCTCCAAAAATCAGCCTTTTAGAATTCCAATGACACCGTCAATAGTGCGGTGAATGGTGCCCCAACGTAATAGCTCGTGCTTCCCGCCTGGGTATCATCCATCGAATTGATGACAGAGACATATTCGTTGTTGAAGATATTGATAAACTCCAATGAGACCTTCAGGGTCTCGACGAAAAACAGGTTTTTCTTGGTATAACTGACCTTCACGTCGGCCACGAAGTAGTCGTCGATACGTTCCTTATGTTCCGCATCGCCGTACCTGGAGCCGAGATACCGAACCATGGGAACGACCTCGAAGCCGCGGTACGAGAAGATCAAACCGGTTTTCACATACCACTGAGGGGTATCCACAACCTGTTTGCCTTTGGTATCAAGGGTATTACCTTGGTAGGTCAAATCTTCGTCGTAGGTGAGCGCCGTGTAGGTGGGATTGATGAAAAACGTGAGGAGGTCGTCGAAAAGATAGAGGTTGGTCTCGAGTTCAATGCCGTAACCGGTCGCCTTCCCGATATTTTGGTAGTAGCTCAGGTTCACTCTCGGATCGTACACCGTGGTCAAAAGATGCCTGTGTTTCGAGTAAAATACCGCGGGCATGATCTCGATCCAGTCCTTCCGGAACCGCGCCCCTAACTCGAAATTATCCGAGATCTCCATGTCGTATCCGCTGAAAAGATCGTCCAGTGTAATGCCGGCGGCCTGAAATGTGGTCCTGTTCTGATTGTATAAATTGATCAGGGGCATATAGGCATAGGGCCGAATTTGATTTCGACCGTAGCTGGCATAAAACTCCAGAGACTCGGACGCGTGATAGGCCACACCCAGCGTGGGAAGGAATTCGTCGTATCGTTTCGATTCTCTATAGAGATCGGGAGCAGGGGTCAATACAAAGTCAGGCGGTGTGGATGTATAGCCCTGGCTTGCGGGATCTTTGTAACAAAAATATTTGAGCCCCCCCTGCCAATCAAAATCCCCGATCTGTCCAGCCAACTTGAGAAACGGGCTGTGGACGATGCCGACGCCGTCGTTTTCCGTGTACATGCCGTGCCCCAGGAAGGCAAAGGTAACCGGATCATAATTTTTCGTGCGGATGACCATGTCATTTGCCTCGACCCAGTAGCCGAGAGACGCCGTAACCCAGGGAAACGTCGCATCGACTTGTGAGATCAAACCATATCGCTCGATATCACGGATTCTTTTTCGGATCATATCGACCTTACCTTTGAACCCACCTAAAATCTCGGTATCTTCCAGGGAATAGTACGGCTTGAACCTCACCTGAAATGTATCGGACAGGGTTATCGGAATCACGGAGAGAAAATCCAGGTTGGAATATTCACCACTGTTGTACTTGTAATAATTGATATCCTCACTCGCGATGCCGGTACGGTGGGAATTGTAGTCTTTATCGTAGTTGTCATCCAGGTCCTCCACCTCAGAATAGGTCAACGACCGATAGAGGTCTTGCTTGAGGTCGTTGTAGTTAAACCAGATCTTGATTTCGTCGTCGGCCCATACGGGCTGCCTGAGCATGAGGGAAACGTTATGCCGGGGCCCGAGATTGCCGGGGCCTTTCCATTTCTCCGCCTCGGTGTAGGAATAGGAAAGTGCCAGGGCGGTGTTGGTGATGGGCAGGGTGCCGGAGTCGAGCCTTACAAAGGTCCGGGTGTAATAGTTGAGGCCGAGGCCTTGGCTGAAATCAAAGCCGAATTCCTGTTCAGGCCATCGGGGTCTGAGCTCTATGGCACCGCCGCGAGCGCCGACGCCGGTCCCAAGATCGGCGGGCACTGCCCCCTTGTAGACGGCGATACCGCGAAGATTCTCGGTATCGTATATATACTCCCTGGGTCCCATGGGATTTCCACCCCAGTTGGGGACGCCCTCCACCGTCAACGCGCCGAGGTATCCCCGCACGCCGCGGGTCCTTATGTTTTTTTGCTCGGCGGCGAGCCCGTACGGATCCGTGCTCTCCACACTGATCCCAGGCAGTACATTGATCGCCTCATAAACACTGACGGTGGCCTTGGTACCTTGGGCCTCCAATCCTTTTCGGGTGATCTCGCTCCCTGTATAGACAGTCTCGTTCGTCTGTTTTGTGGGTGTGATCAGTCTCTCGCCGGTTACGATAATCTCTTCAAGCGTTGTCTCTTTTTGTTCCTCTTCTGCCAGCCCCGGAGAGATGCAGAACATCAAGCTGGAAACGATTACAATTAATTGCCTTGCCACTCCTTTCATAGAATACCTCCTTAAAGCCTTTTCTCACCCCCTTTCTTCTGATACAAATAATTTAACGGGGGCATTGCTGTTGCAGTGTCTCCCTGCGGATGGGGCGTGCTCCTCGTTTCAGGTCGATGGTCACGCCCTGTCTTGAAATTTGAATCTTAAACGCTTTAACGGCTTCCAACCTCGTTTTTTTCTTTTCGTGATGAGATTGACCACGCCGAAGGCATTATTGCCGAACAGAATCGGCTGGGCGCCCTTGTAGATCTCGATCCGCTCCACAGGATCGACGCTCAGCACGTCCATGAGGGGGTGGGCCCAGATGCTTACAAACTTGGGAATGCCGTCCACCAACATCAGAATTTCAGCCCCCGGTCGGGAGCTCCCCTTGCCCCTGAGGAATACCGCGCCGCCCTCCCCTCCTCCAAAACTACCCACGGGATTGTGGCGAGAGATGATCACGCCGGGGGTTCGCCGCAAGGCCGAGGGCAGGTCCTGGGCATTGAGGCTGTCGACTTGTTTTTCCGTTACCACCGTTATCTGGCTGCCGTAGCGGTCTACCTGATTCCCTTCGATAATGGGCGAGGCCACGACCTTGACCTCTTCGAGCACAATCGCCCCTTCTTCCTGCGTCGCCGCTGCCTGCTCGGTTTCTTCCGAATCGTTTTCCTCGGCGTAGGCAACAGATTGCAGGGCACAGGACAGAACAATACACCCTATAATCAGCAATTTTCTAACCAACGACGGTACCATGCGATATCTCCCTTCTTCTTGTGCTTTTTAGTATCCATTTAGATTCCATCGGTGCTACTAATATTATATTGGTGTTACTAATAGGCAAAAAAATAACACCCCTTATATATCCTTACCCGTCGTGGACATACTCAACGTCCCATGCTTCACCCCCTTGACCGATTTTAAGGTGTCGGCCAACTTTTGGGCCTGTTGCGGAGAGCCTTTGAACGCAATAATTTCCAGGCAATTGCTGTGATCTAAATGCACGTGCTGAGAAGAGATGATCAGAGCGCCAAAGTCATGCTGGATATCCATAAGCTTATTTACCAACTCCCTTTTGTGGTGATCGTAAATGAGCGTGATGGCGCCGGCGATCTCTTCCCCCTCTTGCCATTGCTTTTGCACCAGCTCCTGGCGCATTAAATCCCTAAAGGCCTCGGAACGACAGGTATAGCTTTTCTCTCTCACCAGGCGGTCGAATTGGTCCAAGAGGTCTTGATCAAGGGATACGCCAAATCGTACGAGTCCTGACATAGGGTTTCTCAGTGTTACGATTTTTGTAAAAATAGCATTGTGAGAGCGGCATGTCAAGGAAAAGTTTATATGATCATTATTGACAAACTGGGTGCATTGGTTTCATATAACCATTTGCAAAATCGATTCATCTATCCTATATTTTCTTGAGATGGACGATCTCGACGCGAAATCATTTCTACAGCACCCACGAAATAGAAAGCCAAGAAAATAGAAAGTAAGTTATAGAAATTTAAAAATGACTGAAAGTGAGGCTACGGGAAATGGGACTGTTAACTATTGATCAAGAAAAGTGCACGAAGGACGGTATCTGTGTGAGCGAGTGCCCTCGGCTTATTATCCGGATGCAAGAAGGTGACGGCTATCCGGAGATGGTACCAGGCGGTGAAGAGACCTGCATGCTGTGCGGGCATTGCGTGGCAGTATGCCCCCACGGCGCCCTCAGTCACGCGAATGTCCCTCTCGAAGATTGTCCGCCCATCGAAAAAGAACTCACCGTCAACCATGAACAAGCGGCCCAGTTCCTCCGCTCACGGCGCTCCATCCGCTTCTATCAGGACAAGCCGGTAGAAAAAGCAAAGATCCAGAGACTCATCGAGATCGCCCGCTACGCCCCCACCGGCTCCAACACCCAGTTAGTGGAGTGGCTGGTCTTCACCGACAAGGCGAAGATCAAAGAACTTGCCGGACTTGCCGTGGACTGGATGCGCGAGGTGCTCAAAAAAGACCCCCAAGCCGCAGGTGCCCCGTACGTGCCCCTGGTCGTGGCCGCATGGGACGCGGGATATGACGCGGTGCTCAGGAACGCGCCCGCCTTAGTTGCGGCCATAGCCCCCGAGGAGGCGAGGAACGGCTTGGTGGACCTGACCATAAGCCTGTCCTATCTTGAGTTGGCCGCACCGAGCCTCGGCCTGGGGACCTGCTGGGCCGGATTACTCCAGCACCCGCTCCTTACCTATCGACCCCTCAAAGAGGCCATGGGGCTCCCCGACGGGTACCCCTATCACTATCCCATGATGCTGGGATACCCGAAATTCAAGTACCTCCGCCTGCCCGAACGCAAATTGCCGAAGATCACCTGGCGATGAGCATTGTTGCTCAACGAGGGTTCTATACTCTACATCCTCAATTCAATCCACCTGCCACCCCAGCCCCTGCCCTGCACAAGGGGCGTTTTGTCGCCTGAGGGGGCAGGGGGCCAGAAACCCACATCACCCTTGGGTTGACGTTTAGCCGTTTTAGCGCTATACTGTTATAGCTACAAAGGGAGGTGATAGTATGGCGACAGAGACAAAACGCGCCACCATCTATTTAGATCCCGACCTGCACAAGGCATTGCGGCTCAAGGCAGTGGAGACCTCTCGTTCGGTGTCGGATCTGGTGAACGAGGCCGTGAAGGAGTCTCTTGCCGAGGATGCCGAGGATCTTGCGGCCTTTAGAGAAAGATCCGGCGAACCTCTGATCAGCTATGACGAAATGGTCAAGCGGTTAAGGGAAGATGGCCGCATATAAGGTCTTCTTCAAAAAATCGGTATGGAAGGATCTTGAATCGATCCCGGAAAAGGATTTGCGGAAGATCCTCAAACGAATCGAGGTGCTCGGCGACGACCCTCGCCCGCCAGGATGCGAAAAGCTGACAGGGCAGGAACGATAC
>Ga0307437_1000540_pt1 | contig 29535 bp, 25 predicted proteins | sample SalMarWE160390MG_FD_202146 | JGI IMG/M metagenome (GOLD analysis project Ga0307437, IMG submission 202146) | Salt marsh sediment microbial communities from the Plum Island Ecosystem LTER, Massachusetts, United States - WE1603-90 | ecosystem: Environmental > Aquatic > Marine > Intertidal zone >...
TATTCTCTCAATCATCTGTTCTGCTTGTTCCGCAGTGATAAAAAATATTTCTTCTTGAGCTAAAAAACAGAGCCGTTGTTTAAAACGATGAAACCAATCAAATAAATCCCCTGATTCAACCACTCTTATGGCATGAGCGTTAGGTAAAAGAAGTAAAGCCCAATCTTTAGGAATTCCTGCTTTGAGACATCTTTCTATGTTGCGATAACTACTCGCCATCATTAATTCATATTTTGTTCTTAGTTCGTCACTTTTCCGAACAATAAAAGGGGTAACATAGTCGGCATTTCCATCATACATCGCCGCAATCGGCGGAGTGGCTCCCGGTGTCCGACGCTGACGTTGTCTTTGCGAATCGGCTGTATGAGAGAGTTTGGTCGCATTAGTGAAACTGACTTCTCGTAAACAACTTGTTAGAGGATCCATCATGCCAACCTCGTAAACATCAGCCAAAAGCTGATTATTTTTAGGATCCATTAAAAAAAGAAGGGCTTCCGGATCACTCAAATTTCTTTCCGACACTCCCAGAACATTCCTGACTGCCAAGGCAAGTTTTTCGCGAGCATTGTAAGGAGACAAAATTAATTGAGATTGCCTTTCTCCTAATTGAAAATCAAATTCTTTTTTTTGTTGACGAATATAAACTTCGTTAAAATCATCTCTTTCTATTTCTGGAAAAGGTTCTTCTAGGTCAGCCATTATTTGCTCGTCAAACTCAGCTACTTTTTGAACCATTTTGGCCGTAATTAATCGGGCTTCTTTTGAATAATTTGGCAACTGACTGGCGCGAAACATCCGGAGAAGTTGAAGTTCATTAACGGTGTAATAAAGATTGGTTATTTGGGCAATCGGTAAAACATATCTCGCTATCTCCTGACATAATTTCTGAGATCTAGTTTCCAATCTTTCGGCAACTCTAGAATTCTGCCAGCCTCCCCTTGGGTAAATCGATCGCAGACGACTTTCTACTTCGGGTTCCAGAAGGACTAATAATTCAAAATAATTTCGGTTAGCCTCTTTGGCTGACTCTAAATAAATTTCTCTTTGCTGTTCAGTTAGTTTTGCCGGTTCCAAATAACTACCTTCTTTTGCTTCAACATAACGCTGGCTTTGCTGAGAAGTATTGTAAAAAGGATGAAAATGAAGAACATCATGAGTGACATCTCTCGAAGCACCTTCAATAAGAAAAGTGTAAGAAAGATGCATTCTGGTAGTGTGATGGCCGGCATAAAGAGTGCTATCTGCGATTTCCTGATATTTCTTCTCTGGTCTCATGGTCATGGCCGCCGTCCCTGGAGCATAGCATTGTAATGCCGAAGAAATGGCAATATCTCTGGCACCAATCTCTTCGCCCATAGGAGATTGGGAAACAAGTAAAAGCTTTGCTTTTGGCGGGTGAACAAACTCTTCTTCTAAACGAAGACATTCTGCAAAATAATTCTCAACAGCAGGCCGTGAACCTTTTTCTACTCCCATATTAACCTAACCTAATTAAACCTTTCTGGGCAGAAGAACTATTTTTTCTTTGCAGGCAGTTTGATTAATTTAACTTTGGCTTGTCGAAAAAGTTTTTTTGTTTCAGGATCTGGCCGGTAGATCTCTCGATAAACAATTCGCTCTATACCAGCGTTAATTAAAATCTTAGAGCAATTGTAACAGGGCAACCAGTTAGCATAAAGAGTCGCTCCTTTAGTAGAAATGCCGTGATAAGCGGCTTGGATAACGGCGTTGACTTCGGCATGAACTGTCCTAACACAATGACCATCTCTTATTAAACAACCGACTTGATAACAATCGGCAATCCCCTTAGGCGCCCCACAGTAACCAGTTGAAATAATTTTTCTATCTTTAACTAAAATAGCGCCAACATGAAGTCGTTGACAAGTGGCTCGGGAAGAAACTAAGTCAGCAATCTGGAGAAAGTAATCATCCCAAGAGGGACGGCTATTTTTCTTTTTGCCTGCCATATCTATCTTGATAGCAATTGTGAAAACTTTTGTCAACCAGTAAAAACTAGGTCAAACTATCTGCCTTTTACTTCTCTGTCTTGCCACATCTTAGGCAACATATCATCCGGTCGCCAGCTTTTTTTAATTTTTTTCAAATCAAATCCCACCTGATATTTTCCTTTAGTTGTATAATCTTTATCTAAAATCGAAGCCACTTCGAAAAAAGCTACTTGAGCTATTCTTCTTCCTGCCACCAAAGGAATGGTATAGTGCTTAGAATTATTAGTCACCTCCATTGTCCATCGATTAATGTAACCAACATCTCCCCAGCCGGCACATTTACAGACTTCAATAAAATTTCGACCGATTGAAGACCTGGCCTTCATCAAAGTTGTGACAATTTCCCGACCGCCAATAAATTCTAAAGTATGGCAAAGGAAAGTTTCCCCAGGGGGAATCCAAATGACCCGATCGTTTGCTTTTACCCCTCCAGGCAAATCAAGACCGTATCTTTTACAGTATTTACGCGCAAATTCAGCTCTTTTAGGTTTCCCCCAAATTCTTCTGACATCTTTTTCTGAATAAGGACTGTAAATCCCAATCCCTCCGACGACATCAGTTTCGGAAAAATACCATTCTCCTAACCGGACATCATAGCTGGCTGTACCTAAACTTTTTCGATCAAAAGGATCAATGATGATATTACCTCTTCTTTTGTGACTCAAAATGGCCCGATCAGAAAGCAGAGAAGGAAAATGGTCTAACTGAGAGTTTTTTTTTCTCATTAATAAGAGGCAGGGTTGAACAAATTTAACAAACAACTATCAACCTGTCAACTATTTCGGTTTTCGCCATGATGCCCAGTCACAATCAGGGTAATTGGCACAACCATAAAATTGTTTACCTTTTCTGGTTTTTTTAATCACAATCTCGGCGCCACATTTCGGACACTTCACCCCTTTAAGTTTTACTACATAGGGGGCAGTGTATTTACAGTCAGGAAAGCGGGAGCAAGACAAAAACTTGCCAAACCTGCCAATTCTAATGACCACTTTTCCTTGCTTGCATTTAGGACATTTTTCATCGGTTACTTCGGTTGGTATTTGAACTCGCTCCGCTACTTTGGTAACCCCTTCTAACTGTTTATCAAAGGGTTGATAAAATTCTTTAATCACCGGCACCCATTTCTTTTTACCCTCAGCAATTTCATCCAAATCGTTCTCCATCTTGGCGGTAAACTCGTAATCAATAATCTCAGCAAAATATTCCACCAAAAAGTCATTAACGGTGGTTCCTAGAGGGGTGGGGTGAAACCGACCTTCTATCTTCTCAACGTATTGGCGAGTTTGGATGGTAGAAATGGTCGGAGCGTAAGTTGAAGGACGACCAATGCCTCGTTCTTCCAAGGCTTTGATTAAACTGGCTTCATTGTATCTTGGCGGCGCTAGGGTGAATTTCTGCTTAGGAAAAAGTTTAAGCAAATCCAAGTCATCACTCTTCTCTACCTCCGGCAGTTCCATTTCTCCTTCCTGTTCTCGCTGACCGTAAAGGGTTAGCCAGCCGTCAAATTTAATGATTTTTCCTTCGGTAGTCAAAAGATAAATATTCTTTTCTGAAGTCGCTTGAGTCTCTATCTTAGTTTTGTCCCAAACCGCCACCGCCATCTGCGAAGCCATGGCTCTTTTCCAAATCAAATCATAAAGCCGCTGCTCATCTCTACCTAAATTTTTGATATTTGACCCTTGTTGTTTAATACTGGTTGGACGAATCGCTTCATGAGCTTCTTGGGCGACCTTGGATTTGGTTTTGTAAAGATTAGGTTTCTCTGGCAGATATTCCTTACCATAAGTACTATTTATATAGTGGTGCATTTTCTCCACCGCTGATTTAGCGAGATTAAAAGAATCGGTCCGATGATAGGTAATCAAACCTTTTTCATAAAGACGCTGGGCGGCATACATCGTTCTTTTACTGGAAAAACCCAATCTTAAAGAAGCATTCCTTTGTAAAGTGGAGGTGATAAAAGGCGGCGAGGGATGCTGCCTAGTTTCTTTTCTAATAACCTGATGAACTTCATAATTAGCTTTTTTTAATTCAGTAACAACTTCTTTAGATTGTGTTTGATTTTCAATTTTGATTATTTTGCCGTTCTTCTTGACTAATTTGGCCTCAAAGGGGGGTATGTCTTTTCTTTTACCGCCAATATGTTTTTTTAACTTGGCCCAAATTTCCCAATATTCTTCAGGAACAAATTTCTCAATCTCCCTCTCCCGGTCAACAATCAAACGCACGGTAACTGATTGAACCCGACCGGCGGACAAACCTCGACGAATCTTCCGCCATAAAAGCGGGGAAAGTTTGTAGCCTACCAACCGGTCGAGGATTCGTCGCGCTTGCTGGGCATTAACCAAATCCAAATTGATTTTTTTAGGACTAGTTAGGGCTTTTTCAATTGCGCCCTTTGTAATCTCGTGAAAAACAATTCTCGAGGATTTATCTGCTTTTATCTTTAAAATATAGGCAACGTGCCAGGCAATGGCTTCTCCTTCTCGGTCCGGGTCTACCGCTAAAAAAATCTTTTTGGCTTTTTTAGCTGAGTCTTTGATTTTCTTAATCGCCTCTTTTTTTTGAGCCACCAATTCATAGTCCGGCTTAAAATCATGCTCGACATCAATCGAAAGTTTCTTTTTGGGCAAATCCCGAATATGACCCATGGTGGAAACGACTTGATAGTCCTCTCCTAAAAATTTACTCAAGGTTTTTGCTTTGGTAGGACTCTCAACGATAATTAAGTTTTTCATTTATTTATTGAGTATACCATTCCGCCCAAATTTCTGACTTTGCCTTTAATCTCCATCAAACTCATTATACTGGCGACTTTACCTGAGTCAAACCCTGATTGACGAACAATCTCATCAATATGCTTGGCTTCGTCTTGAATTAAAGATAAAACCATTTCTTCTTCTGGGTTTTCAGAAACCACTTGTTTTGATTTCCCAGTTTCATCTCTTGATTTAATCCCCAGCTCTTCCAAAATATCCTCAACATTAAAAACCAATTTGGCGCCCATTTTAATTAAATGAGCCGGTCCGGCCGCATTGGGTGAAGTGATTGGTCCGGGAATGGCAAAAACTTCCCGCCCTTGTTCAGCCGCATGGCGAGCGGTAATCAGCGCCCCAGATCTTTGCGGCGCCTCAATCACCACTGTTCCCAAAGACAAGCCAGAGATAATCCGGTTCCGAGCCGGAAAACTCCCTGGCATGGGTTGCATCCCCAAGGGAAATTCAGAAATAACGGCTCCATGGCCATTAATAATCTCTTTAACCAAAAAAGTATTTTCTGGTGGATAAACAATGTCCAAGCCACAAGCCAGAACGCCAATCGTCCGCCCACCCGCTTTTAAAGCCGCTTTATGAGCCATGGAATCAACCCCTCGGGCTAAACCAGAAACAATCGTTATTCCGGTATTAACCAGCTCGGTCACCAGACTTTCCGTCACCTGGCCACCATAGCCCGTCATCTTCCTTGTTCCCACCACGGCAATTGCCAATTCATCTCCAGGACTGATAGCTCCTTTCACATATAACACAAAGGGCGGATTATCAGTCTTTTTTAGACTTTCTGGGTAGTTATTATCATCTAGAAAATAGCACTCAATTCTTTTTTCACGCAGACGAAGAAAATACGAACGGGGTTTAAATTCCTGCCTAAATTTTAAAAGCTCCGAAGTCAATTTTTGTCCCAAACCGATTTCCAATAATTCCTGTTCCCTTGCTTCCCAAGCCTTTTTAGCCGAACCGAAATAATTCCTTAACAAAGCGAATCTTTTGGGACCAACACCATTAAAAGCCGAAAAAGCCAGCCAATACAATCTCTCATCGTCCATGCACTCAGGATATCATAAATTTTCCTCCAAAAGAAAAAGAAGGGTTATCGTACCTTCTGGGGTTTAAAGTCCCCTTACGTACACCTTGAGGTGTAAGACACTCAGCAAAGACAAGACATTCACCCAGATGAATCTCTCCTTGCTCTTCTCCAGAACCAAGTGGAAAGAGAAGCTCCTAATCCAAACCCGGCAGCAAAACTAACTTCTCGAATCAAAGAAAACGGAAGCGGCCATAAGAGCTGTCGTCCGATCTGCCTTGCTAGCAATGCTTCCAAGGCACCGGTAGCAATTGAAACCGTCATGACAATTAAAAACATCAACAGTGGTGATAATGGACGAACTGGTTTCTTTGTCCAAACGGTAAACAACCTATATAGTAGAGCAAAGCCTATTCCTCCTAGAACAAAACCACTGACGGCCATAAAAACTACCTCAAAAACGGTTAACATGCTTCCCCTCCTTTTTTTCTCTAGAACTCCAATTTCTTGTCTTGATGTGAAGGTGCGTTTGAGCAGTTCCTCAATTTTATAAAATTTTATAGGACTTGTCAATTCTTCTCAAACCAGGCTTTCATCACTTCCTTAACAATTGGGGCTGCCACATAAGAGCCTTCGCCACCGGCTTCAACTAAAGCGGTAACCACAATCTCCGGGTCATCTACCGGCGCAAAGGCAGTTAACCAAGCATGGGTCTTGCCTTCCCGGTCACCATATTCGGCCGTACCCGATTTACAACCCACTTGAGGAGAAAAGTCAAAGAAAGGAAAAGCCGTCCCTCCGGTAGAACAGGCTCCTTTCATCCCTTCTCTAATTAATTTTAAAGTTTCGGGTTTAAGGTTTAAGTCTTGACACTCTTCTGCCTTTTCCAATTTCTTTATCTTTGGTGAACAAAGCTTGCCGTTATTGGCAATAACACTGGCCATCATATTCACCTGTAAAGGGGTGGTGAGTAAATCGGCTTGACCAATGGCAAAGTGATAAGTATTGCCCAAAAACCATTTCTCGCCAATCGTTTTTTCTTTCCATTTTGGTGTTGGCACTAGACCAGCAACTTCCCCTGAAAGATCAATCCCCGTCTCTTGTCCTAAACCAAAAGCTTTTCCCCATTCGGCTAACTTATTCGCTCCTACCCATTCCCCCACTTTGTAAAAGAAAGTGTCGGTTGACCGTTTAATCGCCCGGACCAAATCAATTTCTCCCTCAGTCCGACCGTATTGATTGTAATACCAGTTTTTGTAAATGTATTCACCTATTTGGATAAAACCAACGTCCTCAAATTTTGTGCTTTCATCAACTTTACCTTCTTCAATCCCTGCTGCGGCCGTGACCATTTTGAAGGTTGAACCAGGCGGATAAAGACCACCAATGGCGCGGTTAAACATTGGTTTTTCTTCATCAGTTAAATCTTCTGGGTTAATATTATTAGGATTAAAAGCCGGTGAGGAAACCAACACCAAAACCTGCCCTGTCTTGGCTTCTGTGGCAACCACAGCCCCTGGTTTGCCTTCTAAAGCCTCATAGGCTACTTTAGAAAGCTGGGCATCAATCGACAAATGCAAATCCCTGCCGGGGATAGTTTCCACTTTGCCAATCTCCCGCACCCGATTACCTAAAGTATCCACCTCATAAATCACGCCCCCCTCTTGACCCCGCAAAATCTCTTCATATTCTTCTTCAATCCCGGTTCGCCCCACCAAATCACCCAGTCCCCATTCTCCGCTTTTCACCTCATCTTCACTGGCTTCACCCAAATAGCCCAAAACATGAGCCAAAGCCCGACCATAAAGATAATCCCGCCCCACGTCCATTCTCAATCTGGCTGCCTTTTCACCCCCAACGGCTTCAATCTTCAAAGCTTCCTCTCGACTAATCTCTTCAAAACAATTACCCTTCCCCAGTTCACAATTTTCTTTTTCCAATCTGTAAATCGGTTCGTTTTTAATTAAGGGCTGGCTATTCTTATCATAAATCATCCCCCTGGGCGCTGGCGCCACTTCTTTTCTAATCCGATTTCCCTCAGCCAAAGCCCGATATTTAGCTCCCAAAATAATCTGTAATTCAAATAAGCGCCCGATTAACAGTAAAAAACCAACGATTAAAAAACCATAAAAAAAATAGATTCTTTTAGAAGAAAAGCTAGTCATTGAAGTTTAATCTGTCCTCGATCAACTTGACCAATTAAAAAAACTAACAAATATCTTACCCCTAAAGCAAGTAAGGCTAAAATAAAACTCTCTACCCAAAACCAATGGCGAAAAAAAATTAAATCGTAAATGGTCGAGGATAAAAAAACAAAAACCGGCAAAAAAGCGGGATGGAGGGAATCAAACTTACGGCGATATAAAAGCAAGAGATAACAGACAACCAGAAAGAAAAGACTAGACAAACCAAGTGGTGTCCCCTTAGCTAAATCAAGCAAAAGGCCAGAGGCAAAGGCAATTAAAATCACTTCTTCCGACGGACGAAAAATTGCCCAGGTAAGCACCAGCAATAAAACCAGGTTAAACTGTAAAAAAGCCCCTTGTAATAGAGCTAAGATAAAAATAGGAATAAGAATTAAAGATGATTTCATCGAACCACCACAAAAACAAATCTTAAAGATGAGTAATCAACTAATGATGAGACAATCGCTTGTTGATAGACTTCAGCGGTTCCTTTAATAACCTCTTTGATTTGACCAATAACCAAATCAGGCAAATAGTCTTCCTCTCCGGTAGTAACCACTAAATCGCTTTGGCGAATGTCCTCTTCTTGTAAAACCCGGTCCAAAAGCAATTTGCCTCCAAACTGACCAACTAATAAACCCCGAGCATGAATTCCCGCAAAAGCCGGTTGTTTAATCCCCACTGGAATTTTGGAATTGGGGTCATTGGCCAGCTGAACCAAACTATCATTTTCGTTAACCACCATCACCCTGCCAACATAAATATTTTCTGAGATAACCATCATCCCTTCTTTAAGACCATTCTTCCTTCCCTTGTCAATTCTCATTTTTTCTGTCAAGCCCACCACCCTGGCCATTTGAAACTGCCAATCAGAGGGCAGCGGCGCTCCCAGTAGTTTTTTCAAATGTTCATTTTCCTCAAAGCAAGTAGCCAGTTGGTTTTGGTCAACCGCCAACTGCCGCAGTTGAGTCTGAAGCCCAATTATCTGTTGACTATCAGCTCCTCTAGTTACTGACTTGACTGAATGGCTAATAGATTGATTAACTAAATAAATCGGTCTCTCTAAAACCAAAAAGGGCTTCTGAACCAAACCCTTTACCCCAGAAAGCCAACCAAAATTATCAAGCAAAAAAAGAAAAAGAGAAATAAAAAGCAGAAGCAAAAAGAAAGGAAAAATTTTTCTCAGAGAATCACTGCCCATGGAGACATTTTAGCACATCACGGCGCCAGTTCCTGCCAAGAGTAAGTAGCCAACCAAATCTCGGGATGGGAATTCATAACGATGTCAGGACGGTAGTGAAATTCCTCGTATGGCTCAGTCTCATTCAGCGGATTCCCTGGACTTCCCCTTTCCAAATTAAATTTTTGGGCAATGAAAGTTCCTTCAGCCGTTAGTTGATTATCTTCGTTTCCAGTAGAAATAGCCCCATCAGTAATATAGATTCCTTCAATCTGATCAACCAAACCATCAATTTCGATATCACCTGAAGTAATAATTACCAAAGAGCCCCCATTATTTACTTTGATTCTGTTATTGATAGTAAGCTTGCCGTTAACTAAAATCACTAATTGTCGACCGGCAGGAACTGTTTCAGGATTGTTGACATTCAACGGACCGTCTCTAAAATAAACTCCAGACTCTGTGGGAAAATTATCATTTTCACCGGTAATACTTTCCTCTGGTGAACCAAGGAGTTGATAAAAATAATTATATGATTTTCTAGAAAAGTTAGTGTTGGCTAGCCAATCAGTAGAAGAAACTGGCGCTTCGTCACCAAAATCAGAACTTGAGCCATTGTAAGAAACTACACCCGGTGTTTCTCCTTCACCATCAAGGCAGAAATAAGGATTGGTGGCCGTACTGGGAACTTGAGAATTAATTGTTCCTTGACTATGAACATCACCCTCTTTGGTCTGAAACCACTCGGGCGGTCTCACCTTAACTAACGCCGTATCAGTGCATCCTAAAAAATCGCCTGGGTCGAGATAGACACGCGCATTCAAAATTGTTTCTCCATCGCTAATGCCAGAAACCGTGGTTATATAGGGCGAGAGGTCATCTGTGGTTGGGTTAATGCTCGCAATATTACTGTCATCGATAATAAACTGAACTCGATTGACCAAACCATTTTGAACACTGACCATTGCCTCTACTGGCATGGATTCTCCTGGAGGAACGGTTATGGGGTCAGGTAGACTCACTGTACAAGTAGGACATAACCCTAAAACCTGACAACTACTTAATAAAATACCATGAGTATCATAAGCATAAAGGCGGAAAGAATAAGAGTGATCTGATTGAACATTGTCAAAGTTTTGTGTACCTGACGTTTCCGTGCACCACCACTCCTCATCGGCCCAAGGACAGACTTCATCGTCATCATTTATGCAAAGCCAAACTTGAGCAGAAGTCATATTCTGGGTGCTCCAGGAAACAACCGTTGTCCCGGTGTCAGGAGGACAAACTCTTAGAGATTCCGGTTCGCAGTTAATACTGCCCAAAGGTTCTCCATCACCATCGCCATCGCCATCGCCATCAATGAAACCGCAATCCGAGACACATAGATTACCAATACAATTCATTTCGCAAGGAATGTTGCCAGGACAAAAACAATTATTAGGAAAACAGTCAGCGTCATTGTAACACTCTGCTTCAGGTGGAACATCGCCAGTACACGGCTCATCGTTCTGACAATATTGAGGATTATCGCAACTGGGATAGCAGCTATAACTAACCCATTCCAATAAATTAGGACATCTATGTATTCCGCAAGGCACCCATCCTTCATCAAACGGAGGTGGTGGAGTAGGGCATGGACCACAATCTGCCTCACAACTATTACAGTCTTCATCAGACTCACACCAATCATTGGGGCAATAGCCAGCTTGAACAGGGGTTGGTGAAAATATCAAAAACAAAACAACTAAAATGGCGGTAAATAAAAAAATCTTTTTTATCATTCTTCAATAAGCTTATAAGCAGTCTCGCTGGTTTTAATCCAGCCCTCGGCTCCATTTTCAATTCGACTCATTTTAATCTTCAACCATTGACCTTTTTCTTCCAAAATCTGAAAATATTTACCGGGAATAATGTAAGCAACTTTTGTTCCTTCGTTAGGCTCTTCATAAGCATTTATTTGTCGAACGACAACATACTCTTCAGGTCCCCCTAGTAAAGAGAATTCTTTTTTAAATCCTAACCAATAAATACTAAATAAAAAAGCGAGAAAAAATAAAACAACAATAACCAAAACTAGAAGTTTAGAACGAGGTATAGAGGTTAATTTAATAGGCAGTTCAATCACTAGCTTAAGAATAGGTTAATAAAGTGAGAGTTGTCAAGCGAAGAGACTTACTGAACAATCAAGACGCCCCAAAGATTCCCTTCCGGACTGGGATTAGCTCCCTCTCCTTCATTGGGATGAAGAATAGCAGCCGCATCGCCAATCTCTAAATCACAAAGATTACCACCAGTTGGCCTCACTTCATCGTATGACATTCCTTGACGCTGGATATGAGCACTCATTATTACTTGGGTATTTCGAGTAAAGTTTCTTTGAACAACTAAATCACCACCCAAATCGAAAGTAATTATCTGTGCATTTCTGTCGATGGCAATAATTTTGCCTTCTCGTTTTGTTACCCATTGATTCTCGTGTGCTCTTCGCCACCAACGATAGTGAGGTGGAATTGGATTTCCTTCGGGCCGAATATCTTGTATATAATTTCCAAATGCATCAATAAAACCTGTCTTCCTATCTGTTGTCCGACTTGGCCAGTGAGGCTCTGCGCAAACTGGGAGTTCTCCTTCAGGGTAATAAGCCGTCCCACTTCTTTGAATCCAGCCTTCACCACCTGACTCTAGACGAATTCTAACCCAACCATCCTGTTCCTCTAGAATGACGAAATTCTGCCCCGGTATGATAAAACCAATTTCTTCTCCCCCCGGACTGGTATAGCCAGTAATTTGTTCGGCGGTGACATACACTTGAGTCTCTTTTGGAGTTGGTGTCGGTTCAGGAGTTGGTTCAGGCACCTCTTCCCATGAAGAGGTTTCAGTATCCCATTCAGCGATAACCTTCCCTTCTTCATTAATAAGAATTCTATTTTCTGGCTCAAAAACAAAGGTTTCTCCATCAACTAAGTATTCAAATCTCATCTCGTTAGGCTTCCATTCGGCTACAACTCCTTCATAAAGAGGCACTGGCTCTAAGATTTCTTTTTCCGCTCCTTCGACTGTTCGGGTCACCAAGCTCCAGGGATTTTCTTGGCCATCCCTAAAAAAAGCGCCAATTTCACCTTTTTCATCCCCTTTGGTTAGAACCACGGTTCCTGCCAAATCTTGTTCACGAGCCGCTCTTTCATAAGCTCCTTGAATTCCTGTCGCCGCTATTTGTTCTGTCGTAGTTAATTCTTCCAACCCCCCAAAACCCATGGTTTCCACCACCACGGTGGGCTTTGGTGTAGGTTCCGGAGCAATGGTTGGTTCAAAGGTTGGAGGCGGTTCTAATGTGGGGGTGGGGGGAAGTCCGACTTCTTCAGGTGTGCGAACCACCGCTGGCGTTTCTTGAATCTCATTGCAGGCAGCCACCAAAGCAGGAACGCCAACAACCAATCCCAGATAAAGGAATTTCCTTCTATTTATCTCCGCCTTTCCCCTAAGAGACTCAATCTCTTCAGGAGAGGGATATTCTTCTGGTCGCAATGGCTTATTTAAATTCTGCCCTAAAAACGGGCTGCCTTCTTCTAATTTCCCCATTTTTCTTTTGGTTGAACCATCCTATAGTTTAACCTGTTTCAATTATACACCATCAAAGCAAGAATTTCAGCTTTAATCCTTAGGAATCGCCAAAATATACGAATGCCACCACCCAGGCGGTCTAAAATCTATATTTTGTTTTAGATTTTCTAAATACTCTTGACAATGTTCTCTCGGGAAATAGAACTCCATACAATTTTCTAAAACCGCTTCCATTTCTTGAGTATTTTCCAAGCTATAATAAAGACTGGCTAACTCAACATAAAAATAGGACCATTCTGGCGCTGTGGCCGCCGCCCTTTTCCACCATTCAATCGTCTTTTTTATCTTTACCTGCCGCAAATAATCCTCACCAATAAAATAAAGGGTTTTGGCTAATTCAGGGTTGTTTTTCCGAGAATTCTTAGTTTCATCTAATCTCTCTGCAAAAAATTGATATAGATCATCTTTTTTCTCTTTTTCTTCCATTTGGGAATAAACTTCACCCAATCTTTGATAAAGACGGAAATTACCCAAGGGGTTGTCATTAATGGCCTTTTCGTAATGCTCGGCTGCCTTTTCATACTCGCCATGATAATAATATTTATCCGCTAACCAATAATTCATTGAGGGATCTTGAGAAGAAAGAGAAATTAACCTTAACCCTATTTGCTCTCCCTGAGCAAAATCTTTTTCAAAAATATTGGTTCCCATTTTTCTCGCTCTTACTGGTGGCCAGGGAGAAATAGCAGCAGCTGTTTGATAATCCCCTTTTTGATAAAAATACTCACCCGCCAACTGAACCCAACCAAAAATAAAAACCAAAAAGGAAAGAAAAATTAATCCCCATCGATAAATTTTCTTCCACCTTAGAGATGGAATCCTCTTGATACCCCGGGGATGTAAAGCTAGTAAGTTTACTAGCAAGAACAAAAAGGTGAGAAAAACCGCGGGAAAATGCCAGTCATAATCCAATAGAGAGTGTAAGCAAGAAGCAACAATTGCCCCAAAACCCCCTAATAAAAATGGATTTTGTTTATTTTTCATAAGTAATTGCCAAATTCGTTGAAGTGATAAAAATAAAAATCCCAAAAAACTTAAAACAGCAAAAATGCCGGCTTCGGCTAAAGTCTGAAGATAAAAATTATGAGTGTAGTTAGACCAGCCAGTAGTTGATCTCTGAAAACGGAGAGCCACTATCTCAAAACTCCCCCAGCCAAAACCAAACAAAGGGCGAGTCCTAAATCCCTCTAAAGCCTGTTGCCAATATTCTAGTCTCTTGGCTTGAAACTCGGGTTTAACCAATTGTTTAACAAGCCAATGTCGGGGCTGGACTAGTTTGGCTTCAAGCCCAAATGAACTCAGAGAAAAAAATAGAATTAATAATAGGAGCCCAATGGGAATTAAGACTAACAACCAGCTTACAAGCTTCTTAGCGGCTGTCTTAGGCTTCAATAAGAGAATCAAGAACAGAATAACTAGGGGTAAAACCAGAAACGCCCCGCGCGAGAAGGTAAATATAAAGCTAACAAGATAAAAAATCAGTAATCCCCCGTAAAAAAGCCTGGATTTCTTTTTTTTGGCAGTTAAAAACAGAGCCAAAGCAAAGGGAATTGCTAAAAGAAGATAGTCAGCCAAGTGGCTATGACCGTAGCTAGCATAAACTAAATTCATTCCGGTTGGTTTACCTACTGTTGGAAGTAAATAATAAAAACTCAAAAGACAAAGAAAAAAAGAAGTCATTAAAATAAGGCCAAAGCTAAAAATCAAATCTTCTTTTTTTAAAACCGAAAGAAAGAGAATGAAGAATAGAAAAATAGCTAAAAGTTGAAAAAAAGCAGGAATGGAAAAAAGCAAACTGGCTGAATTAATAACAGAAATGCCAATAAAAACAAGGAAAGCTAACCAAAAAATGATTGGCCAACCAAAAAATTTCTTCCAATTAATTTCTTTGGTTGCCGTTCCTAAAAGAAAAAGAGGCAAGGGCAAAATTAATATTAAAACCTCTGCCGCAAAATGAGTCCCCCCTTCTAGAAAAGGCAAAACAAAAAGAAAAACCAATAAAAGAGAAAAAATGGGCCTCTTCTCGTCTGATGAATTGAAAAAGCTTTTAAAACTTGTTAATCTCATAGAGATGACAAACTCAGTCTATCATAAATTTGGTAAAAGGGTAGTCGATCTCTTATTTTCTTTAATAGGCCTTATTTTCTTATGGCCCCTTTTTATTATCATTGCTTTTTTAATCAAACTCGACTCGCCCGGACCAATGGTTTTTAAACAACAACGAGTCGGTAAAAACGGCAAAACTTTTAGCCTTTATAAATTCAGAAACATGGTCAAAAATGCGGAAAAACTTAAGAAAAAATATTCCCATCTTAATGAGGCCAATGGACCAGTTTTTAAGATTAAAGACGACCCCAGATACACTCGAATAGGCAAATTTTTATCTCATACCGGATTGGATGAGTTGCCCCAAATAATCAACGTCTTGAATGGAAAAATGAGTTTAGTTGGGCCTCGACCATTACCAATTAATGAGGAAAGGAAAATTCCTAGAAAATGGCAAATAAAGCGCCGAGGGATCAAGCCAGGTATTGCCTGCTCCTGGCTTTTAAAAGGAGCTCATTATCTTTCTTTTAAACAATGGATGAAACTCGATTTAAAAGATACCAAAGAAAGCAATCTGCTTTATGATTTATCAGTTTTTTTAAGAACAATCCTCCTTGGTTTTAGATTGGTCAAGGACGAATTGAAAAGAAAGAATCATTTTCCCTTTTCAAAATAAATTTCCTCTAAAACTTTTTTCGCCTTTTTGGAACTATAACTTTCTTTAAGAAATTTCATCCCCTTGCCAGAAAGCCCATAAGCTAATTTTTTATTATTCAGGACTTTTATTACTGCAGCAGCAAATCTTTTTGCTTCGTCTTCAATTAAAACTTCCCCTTTGTTTTTCACTCTGATCCCTTTGGCAGCTGTTTTGGTAGTTACCACCGGAATGCCATAAGAAAACGCATTAAGAATTTTAATCCTTACCCCTGACCCAGCTCTTATGGGAGCAATAAAAACACCTGCTTTTTTAAAATATTTTTTTGCCTCTTTGACATATCCAGTTACTGAGACTGAAGAATCTTCTTGGCCAATTTCTCTTATCTTTTTTGAAGGATTGGCGCCAACAATACAAAATTTAACTTGGGAAATTTTTTCTTTAATAAAAGGAAAAATGTAACGATAAAACCACAGAACGGCGTCTTGATTAGGCCACCAGGAAAGCAAACCAATAAAAAGAATCTGCTTTGAACCAAAATGAAATTGAGATCTCGTTTGAAATGGCACTGGTAGAAAAACAATCTTCCTAGGATTTAATCCCCTTTTAATTAGTCTCTTTTTATCAAGCTGACTAATAGTTAACACCTTATCAAAAATAAAAATTTTTTTTCTCTCATAAAACCAAAACTTAATCGCTTCAACCAAATAGGCTAATTTTTCTACTGGATTTCCTTCGTATTTTACATATCCAAAAAGCCCTTCTGAAGCAATATCAACTTCATCATAGATTTTCAAATTTTTTTCCCAGTTAAAAACATACGGTAAATATTGAATAGAGGTTTCATGTTCACAATGAACTGCATCAAAATTCTCTTTCTCAGTTAATTTATTAATGAAATCAGCCGCTTCTTTTAAATAATATTTTTGAACTCGAAATGGCTTAGGGTTAAAAATTCCTAATAAAGCCTTTAATTTGAGTTTTTTATGTGACGTAGTAATGATTGGTGCCACAAAAGTTTTTGTTCCGTAACAAAACTTCTTAACCTTCGCTTCCCAAACTAAATTTTGTTTCCTCTCGACAAAAGAAATTAAAAATATTTGATGTTTCTTTGCCAAAATTTTTAGTATTTGCCATGTCTTGATCTTTCCTCCCGTATCGGGGGGAAAGGGCAAAAATTGAGTAATAAATAAAATTCTCATTGAAGATGGGGGATGATTTTTTCGATTTCCTCGGTAAAATATAATGATAAACTTTCACCCTCTACCATAAATTGTTTAACCAGTTCGACTTCCTTGTTTTCTAAAAGAATCTCTAGTTTTCTGCTTAAATTCTCGCCTTTATATATTTTATTAGTCAAAATTAGAGCTTCACCTTTTATTTCCGGCCTACTACTTTCTAGGTAATGAACTCTCTGTGGTCTAACAAGATAACCCATTTCCGGCAAACTTAATTCACTTCCCATCGGCCAAACAGTAACTATTTCATAATTTGACCAATTTTGTTCGATATAACGAGCCATTTGCCTATGCACTCTAGTTGCTCTGACGTAATTAAGATTTATTTCACCTCCCCAAATAACAAAATCTGTTCTCCAGTTCAAGATGAATAAATTAATGACGACAATTAAAAAAAGTAACAGAAAATATCTGTTTTTAATAAAAAAAGATATTGAAGCAGCACTAACAATAAAAAACAAAGGGTAAACAAAAAGAAGGTACCGCGGTAAAAATGGCCCCCACCAAAAAAAGATTAAACCCCCTGCAGTCAAAAGTAAAAATAGTGCCAATTCTTTTTTAATCAGCCATTGCTTCAGTTGTTTGGAAAAAAATGACAAAATAAAACCCATCATTAATATGATGACTAATAAAGATTGAAAGTTCTGCCAAAAGGTAAAATCCAAAATTGTAATTAATTTTTTAAGATTTAAAAATGAAGCAAAAGAGAAATAGTCGACATTATAAGACCAAAGATACCAACCTAGATAAAGTCTATTCAATAACAGCCAATCGAAAAAAAATAATAAGGGAGAAGAAAGGAACAAAAAATTAACAATGAGCTGACGGAAGAGAGTTTTTTTAAAATCCTTAAAAATTTCGTAAGCAAGAACAGCAAAAATAACCAAAACCCCTGTTTCTTTAGTTAAAACAATGAGTGAACCGGAAACAAAATAACCAATCTTTTTTTTTGAGAGATAGCAATAAAAGACAATCAAAGATAGAGCCGCTATGGGTAAATCTGTATGGAAAAGGCTGCTTTGAGCAAAAAATAAAGGGAAAAAGAAAAGCAAAATGCTGGCAAAAAAACCAACTTGTTTATTGTATAGTTTTTTTCCTAAAAGAAATGTAAAATACAGAGCCACGAAAGCAAATGAAATAACAATGAGGCGCGGAACGGCTCTGCTAAAACCAAAAAAAGAATAACCTAAAGCCACTGTTTCAAAAATTAAGGGAGGTTTATAAGACCACCATTCAATAAAAGGATTAAAATTATTTTGATAAATTTTTAAGGCACCATCTAAATGATTCATCTCATCCCACCAGAAAGGCAAGTTAACAAAAGGCAATTTAGAAATAAAAATAAGTAACCCAAGAAATAACCCCACAAGAACATTGTTTTCTAGAAAAATATCTAGTGATTTAGTTAATTTCTGATCGTATTTTTTAAATTGTTTTGATAGCTTTTGCATTAAACCCCTAATTCGACTCGAATACAGTAAACACATGCAGAAAATATTTTAATCCCGGTATCAACGAAATATCGAAAAATCTTGCCTCAACAAAAGCTTGAGACATCCTGTCAATTACATAGACAAACTTATTATATGGAATTTTTAAGCAAATTCTCATCAAACAAATGGGAATCGGAATCTTTACCAATAAATAAAAAAGGCTTGTCGTGTTCTTGATTAAATTCTTATTAACATTTTTTATTATCGGCTCATGGGATAAGGCCTTAAAATTTGCTAATGAGTGGTCTTTTCTTAAATGACCCTTTTCTATTGCCGTTTGACTGAGTGGCAAACCAGGATAAGCGTCAAAAATAAATGCTCGAGTAAAGTTTGGTTTAATCCTGCGATTAAATTCTAGTGTTTTCCAAATATCTTCCTCTTCTTCTCCAGGAATTCCAAACATATTAGTGGTCAGAAATTGAATTTTTGCTTTTTGTAAAAGTTTGACCGTTTTTAAAATTACCTTATCGTCTGTTGTTTTCCCTAAAATTTGGTTTCTAATTATCTCGTTGCCACTCTCCACCCCAAAACTTACTGCTCTACAACCAGCTCTTTTTAATTCCAAAACTATCTTTTTGTCAATAAGATCAGCTCTCACATTACAAGAAAAAGGAATATCAATTTTTTCTTTATACTTCTTCAAAAACTCAAAAAGCCATTTTTTGTTTAAAACAAAAGTGTCATCAGAAAAGTGAACAGAAGTCAATGGATATTTTGCTTTCACTCCAAGTATCTCCTCAATCACTTTCTTAGCCGGTATTTTTCTAACATATCTTCCTTTTCCTTCAAATACTTTTTTTAGAATTTGGTTGTGGCAGAAAGTACAATTATAGGGACATCCCTCCCGGTAATAAATCGTTTCATCGGTATATCTCTCAGAAATTGGTATTTATAATAAATTTCTCTATCTGGGATTGGAAAACGAGAAAAGTCTTGAATCAGTGTCGCTGGTTGATCTCTAAATATTCTCTTTCCTCTTCTAACCCAAATCCCGGGAATATCAAAATAATCCTTTCTTTTGTCTATTCTACTGACTAGCTCTAATATCGGGTGTTCTCCCTCTCCAATACAAATCATATCAATACCGGGATCCTTGACAATCTCGGGGTAGCAAGTAGGATGAGAACCACCAACAATAATAGGAGCTTTGAATCGTTTTTTGCATTCTCGCGCAGCATTAATTACCCAATTGTGCATATCAGTAGTGCAAGAAAAGGCAATTAAATCCGGACCAAAATCTTTAATTTTTTGATAGACGTTTTTTTCTTCGGCGAAAATTAAAAGATCAACTTGGTGGCCATTTTGCTTTAAAAAAGCAGATAAATACATTACGCCAATAAATTCAGAATAACCAGTTTCCTGCAAAAACAATACTCTCATAAAAGCTGGACTAAATTGCTAAGAATAGTTTGGTAGGCCTCGCAAGGAGTCCAACAGCCAGGACATTGCTCGTTAACTATTTTTTTCCTTATCTTTTTTACTTTACTCAAGTTCCAGATTTTCTTCAAATCAAAATCGAAGTCTTTTAGATTGCCAATCTTTTTATCCCAAATCGCACAGGGATAAACATTGCCGTAGGGATCAATAAAAACGGAGGCAGATAAAGACCGACAAGGAAGAGGCGATTTGCCTGTTTTAATATACTTTGGGATTAACTTTTGGTATCTAGTTTCTAGAAATTGAGTCCCAGAGAACTTTCTTTTCTTTTTTCCCCTGAATTTTTCGACTTCCTTAATGACCCGTTTATCAATCCCCAAATCTATTCCAACATTTTTATAAAAATGTTTTGAGGTCTGGGCGATGTTTATGTGGAAGTCATTATAAGAAACGCCAGGAATAAACGCTTGGACTTCCTTAACTGCTTCATCAACTGAATTTAAATTGTATTTTGAAAGCGTTATTCCTAAATAAACCTCAAAATTCTTGTTTTTTAATTTTTTAAGTCTTTCATACGTCTCAATTGCCCTTTTCCAACTGCCTTTTGTGCCATGAAGTTCGTCATGTAAGTTATTAGGTCCATCAAGAGAAATAGTGACAATTAATTTATGCGGGTTTAGTTTAAGGATACTTCCTGTATCAGTAATAATTTTTTTAGTTAAAAATCCATTAGTGGGAAAATGGAGTAAATAAAGGTTTTTACAATTTGTTAAAATTGCTTTGACAATCTCTATTAAATCAGTTCTCAAGAAAATTTCCCCTCCAGTTAAATCAATCCAATTAAAAAAATTATTGGTTTTGAAAAATTTTTCAATCTCCGTCGTTGATAATTCTTCTTTCCTTTTTTTTCTCCAGATTTGGCAAATTTTACATTTTAAATTACATTGATAAGTCAGAGCAAAGGTTAATTTGTAGGAAGAATTTAATCCCTTAAAATTAGACAGAAAGATATTTTTTGTAAAAACAATTTGTCTCATTTTAAAAAATATTTTTTATTAAACACCAAACATATCTTGGCCCCATGGTTAAAAGGTTAATGTGTGATTCCCCAGTTTTCCGAGCGTATTCATGACTAGGAATCTCTGCCGTCTTGTATCCTTTTTTTAAAACCTTCATAATCATCTCTTGCTCAGCAGTAGTGATATTTTCTTCAAGATCCAGGTTTCGAGCTACCTTTTTTCTAATTGCCCTGAAGCCATTTTGGGAATCGGTTAATTCAACACCAAAACGTTGATTAATAACCAGAGTGATAATTGTACTCCCAATTAATCTCAATAACTTCTCAAAGTCGCCATGGAGCTCATCGCTCCCCCCTCTTCCCCGTGAAGCAACAACCAAACCAACCCCTTCATCCTTGATAGGTTTAATCAATTTAGGAATGTCTTTTGGTTCATGAGAACCGTCAGCATCGATAAAGACGAGAATATCACTTTGAGCTTTACTAATTCCCAATCTAATTGCTGCCCCCTTTCCTTTCCCGTTGTCAAGAAAGACCTTACAACCCAAGTCTTTAGCAATTTGGCGGCTTCCATCCCTGGAATGTCCATCAATAACCAAAATCTCATCAGCGTAACGCTTGACTTTTTTAATAACTTCAGCAAGAGTCAAAAATTCGTTTTTAGCACAAATAATGACACTTACTCGTTTTTTAGCCATTTAAGAAGCTAGTCCTTTAAAAAAGGCGTTGATTAATTGCCTCGGTTCTTCTCTTTTGTTACAAGGTAAGATGCGGCAATAGCGTTGACATAACCTAATTTTTCCTCTCAATTCACTCGCCTCTTTTCCGTGCCAGATCTCCCTAGGTTTTTGTTTTAAAACATCGCCCACTGGTTTCATGCCAAAACAAAGTTTCACTTTACCAGTACTATCAATACTAAAATTCCTCACTCCGGTAAAACAAAACTGATATCTCTTGGCAATCTCCAGAGGATTTCGGTAATAAAGCTTTAAATCGTCAAGCTCTCTGTAACCATTCTTAATAGGCCATCCTTGTTTTTTCAATTGGACTAATTTATCTAGAACTTTCGCCAGTTTTTCAGGGTTCTTGGGCCACAAGGGATTGTTTTTGAACCAAGTAGAGTTATATTTCTCTGTCCCAAAAAGATGTTTTGATTCTAGAGCTTGAAAGCGGATACCATCAAGCTTCTCTTTTTTGGCCAACTTGGCTAAAGCAACTAATTCGTCAACATTGAGCTCCATGACGACAGTATTTATATAGATCACTGGCGTCTGCTTATCACTTCTTGCTTTCCTCGTCAATTTTAATGCCCTAATTGCTTGTAATTGCGCCCCTTTTTTTCCACGCAAGTTATCGTGTGTTATTCGTCTCGCCCCATCTAATGAAATATTGAAAACATTCAACCCACTGTTGACTATATTTTTTGCTCGTTTCTTGTTAATTAACCACCCATTAGTAGTGATGACGGTATAAACATCAATTCCGGCAGCAAAGGTTAGAATTTCAAAAAGATCTTTTCTTAAAAAAGGCTCTGCCCCAGTAAAAACAAGACGAAAAGGGCCAAGCCAATCTCTTAAGTCCTCCAATATCTTCTTAGTCTCATTCGTTTTAAGACGCTTCTTCGGATCAATCTTAATCTTCCACAAATCACATTGTTTACACTCAAAATTACAGTTTGTTCCTACGCTTAAACCAATATATAAAGGCTTTGGAATAATTTTAGGAAAATAAATGGCCAATGATTCCAAAAGATAATTTTTAGTATAAATAAAAGCATACTGAATCAAGCGAGGAAAATCTTTCATGAATTTAATTTTAACCTAATTATTTGAAAAAGAAACTCAGGCCCACCAATGAGATAGCGACGCCAAAGCCTTTTGGGTTCAACTAACATTCGAAACAACCACTCAAAGCCAAAGTCTCCTAACCACCCCGGACAACTAGTTGTCTCTCCGGAAATATAATTAAACAAACCTCCAACACACCAACTTACTTTTATCTTAAGCCGCGGTAGATTTTTCGCCAACCATAATTCTTGCTTGGGCGAACCCATGCCAATAATTAAAAAATCTGGTTTTGTTCGGTTGATTTTTAATAATATCGCCCCCTCTTGACCTTGAGAAAAGAATCCATTTTGTGCTCCTCTTATCTTAAGCTTAGGAAATCTCTTTTTTAAAATCTCGCTTGTTTTTCTAATTACACTCTGACTTCCTCCTAAAAAAAATAGAGACATTTGCTTTTCCTCTGCGATTTGACAAAACTCGTAAAAAAAATCTTTAGCAGTTAGTCTACCCGGTAATCTATAACCAAAAAGGCGTGCTGCCAAAACCACTCCCCAGCCGTCAGTATAAACCAAATCAGCCCCTCTTAAGATTCGACGATATCTCTCGTTTTTTTGGGCTAAATTAAAATTATGAGCATTTAAATATGTTACCAATAATGGTTTCGCTCTTTTTTTCTTGGCCAAATTTGCCAAAACAGAAGGAAAAGTCTCGAGAGAGACATAATCGATAGGCAAATCAACTATACTGGCTCTTTTTTTTATCATGGAGCTAATTCAAGGAGAATAATTTTTTCCATTTTTTTAACTAATGACTCCCATGAATGGTTCTTTGCCAAACCAATTCGCCTCTTTTTCTTACCCCCATCTCTTTCTTCTAGAGCTATTTTTAATTGTTTCAAAAATCCCTCCTTATCATTGGCAAGATAGAGCCACTCTTGGTAATCTTTAAGGGAGGACAACTTAAGAGAGACCACCGGTTTTCCAAAAGCAAAATAGTCAAAAAGGGTTATTGGCGTTACTCCCCGAGTGTATTTGTTTTGAGGATACAAAAAAAGGCAAGTGTCAAAATTAACAAGATAAGCAGGAAGTTTTTGAAAATTTTTCATTCCTAAATAGAAAATATTTTTCTCCTGGGGCAAATCTTCTTTAACCATGTCTTTCGCTTTACCCACTGGACCAATGACGGCAAAAGAAGCCTTGGGTAAGTTATGGGCAAGGTATCCTAGAAGATTAAAGTCAAATCGGTAATTATCAATCCCGCCAATAAAACCAATAATAGGTCTTTTTATCTCTTTTAAATCTTTTGGAGGGCGGATTTTCTCTTTGGCTTGTTCGATTAAAAAAATCGTATTAGAAGCGTTGCCTACCAAAAACGTTTTCTTATTAATCTTTCTCATTTTCTGATAAAGCAAGGGAGAAGTCGCAAAAATCAAATCGATTTTATTAGCCATTTTTTTCTCAACTCTTTCAAACCATTTCTTCTTAGCCTCGTTTTTATAAAAGAATGAATATTCTGATAAAACATCGACGATATGGTAAATACTAAGCTGGTGATTTATTTTATTCATTAAAGAATATGCTTGGGGATAAAAAAACCAGAGAATTGGCCGCTTGAGATTTAAATGATGAAGAAGAAAAAACTTCAATATTAAATAATTAAAGAGCTGGTTAGCCTTTTCAGAAAGAGAAAACTCCCGGTTGAAAGGCAAAATTGCCAGAGAGCGATAAATGTAAAGGCCACTTCCTTTTTTCTCCAAAACAGGAAGTTTAGAAATTTTTAAAAACTGCCTAATCGTCCGGCTAAAAGAAGGGTATTCGACTGAAAGAACCTTTGTTTTTCTTGACCAAATCAAAGGCATCCAATACCGATTACTTTTTAATGGCCAGTCGAATCCATCATTAAAAAAAACAATGCTTTCAAAACCACCTGCCATTCAACCCTTTAATTAAAGATCCTTGAAATATTGCCGCTAATATCTATCTCAGACAAACTTATAATGATGTCTCCACCCACTTTTATCTTTTGATTTTTCAAGAAATACCAACTACCACTCTGTTCAGACATCAATAGTTTAACTTTTAAAGTGAGGTCTCTTCTGAGGGGGTTAGTCATGATAATGGCTACACTTTCTCCATATTTAGTCGTCATCGTCACCTCCTTAGCCAATTCAACTTTTTTCTCTAAAACCTCGGCCACCACCCTCCCTCTTCCGTCTCGCATTTGACCGCCTACTTGAATGGCATCGGCTTCCCAAGGATGTTTACCCATAGCTTTGACTTCAACTTCTTTCTCTATCCAATTACTCTTATCTGGAAGTCCTTCAACATAAATCACCAAGCCTCTCACAAACGTGTTGTTTAGATGAAGTTCAATTGGCGCTCCCACCTCGAGTGGAATATTTTTATATTTCATCTTCTTATCACGACCGCCAACAACAACCCTCAGCCGGGCGAGAAAATAGACGTCTTTTTTATCTGAACCGCGCTCGTAGATTTTTAAGTCTTCGATTTTAGCAATTGCTTCTCCACGATTATTAACCTCTTCATCGTCAACCTTAATCGAATCGGCCAGCCAATAAGGTGGCAGCTGGGACTCCCATCGCCAATCTGGTTCCAGCCTTACTTCCACCCTTACCCATTTTTCCTCTCGAAAAATATTAAAACCCAAAAAGGCAATGGCAGCAACGATGCCCAAGATTGCCAGCCAATCAAAAATTGTTAATTTGGAGATGACTTTTTTCAGCTTCGCAAAATAAACCTTCATCGATAAATTTTTCTCAAAGTCAGTTTACACCATCACTCCCACTTTGACAAGTATTCTGGAGCTCTTATAGAATACTAGAAGATGAAAAAAATCCTTTGTCTTTTTCCTTTCACTTATTTGGCCATTCACCAATATGGTGAGGTTTATTTTTGTTGCCCCTATTGGAATAAACATGGTTCCATTGGCAACCTTCAAAAGAACCCAATCGAAAAAATCTGGAATGGGCCCAAGGCCCAAAGTGTAAGAGCTAAAATGTATGAAGGAAAGTGGGAAACAATCTGTAATAAAGACTATTGTCCTGTTTATATCGCCCAGCAAAGCCGCACCGTGGAAGAATGGCTCAAAATCGATCCTACTTTTAAACCCATTGTCAAAGACCTTAAAAATAAAAAGACCATTCTCTCTTATGGACCAATGGATGTGGCCATCAATGACTCTGGTGAATGTAATCTGCGCTGTAAAATGTGCACCTCTAACGAAAAGTTTCAATCAGTGGACAAAAATCTCTCAAAAAAAATCTTTCAAGAAACACTACCCTCTCTCCTCCCTCATATCCGTTATTTACTTTTTACTGGCAATGGTGAACCCTTTTATCGCAAAGAGACAAGAGAATTTATGCAAAACTTCAATCCCAAGAAGTACCCTAATTTGAAATTTAACATTTTATCAAACGGACTTTTGCTTAATAAAAAGATGTGGAATTCAATTAAACATAATCAATTTAACTTTATCAATATTTCCATTGATGCCGCGACCAAAGAAACTTATGAAAAAACCAGAATTGGCGGAAAATGGAAAGTTCTTCAGGAAAACTTAAGAATGTTAAGCCAACTTCGCCAAAAGGGAAAATTTAAACACTTTCAGATTAACATGGTTGTCATGAAAAGCAATTATCGAGAAATGAAACAATTTGCCCGCCTGGGCAAAAAACTTAAATGTGATCAGGTTCTCTTTTCAAAAATTTACGGCTATTTTAATTTAGGCTGTCTTGAGGAAAATATTAATCTTTATCCGGACCCTAAAGTTTTTCTTGAGATCAAAAAAACTCTCAAAGATTCGCTCTTTGCTGATCCAATAATGGACACCTTCAGACTCCAAACCTATAAAAATTTCCAATCGTCTCAAGTTGAAAAAGCCGAAATGAGAAAGGTAAAAATTAAAAACCTTTTTTTTCATCCTCTATATAAGCTTTACTTCCAAATCCCCCAAAAATATCGGCCAATTCGGTTTCTAAAAAGACATCTTCTTATGCGTTTTTAGTGAAAAATGAGAAGACTAAACAAATCTGGAATTTGTTTATTGTTGAGAGGAAGGGCAAAACTTAATACTTTTCTTCACCGACTGTCTGAAATATTTGGACTCAGGGATATCTTATTAATCCACCCGATTTTCTTAATGATTGAACCAACTAATGCTTGCAATCTACGTTGTCCTGCCTGCCCAACAGGAGCAGGAAAAACAAACCGCCCCAAAAGAATAATGAGTTACAGGGAGTTTAAAAGTATCGTCAACCAAGTAAAGGGATATGTTACCAATATCGCCCTATGGAACTATGGCGAACCATTCTTAAATAATGACCTTTCAAAAATGATAAAATATGCAACCTCCACAGGCATCTATGTAACCACCAGCACAAATGGTGAATTCTTTAAATCAAAAAAAATTCTGTCGACAACTGGTCCAAAGTGGCCTTCAATATTTAATCATCTGTCTTGATGGTACCGACCAAAAAACTTTGAGTAGATATCGAAGAGGCTCTAGCTTTAAAAAGATTGAAGATGGTTTTAAGTTAATTAATGAGGCCAAAAAAAGTTTAAACTCAAAAACGCCAACAATCGAATTACAGTTTATCCTGATGAAGCACAATGAACACCAAGCAAAAAAGATAAAGCAAATAGCCCGCAATTTAGGGGCCGACGTTTACGCCGAAAAAACTGTGGGAATAGACTTTAACGATCCCGAATTTCAACAATTAGCGAAAAACCTTCTACCCAAAGATCTATCTTGGAGCCGCTACCGGAGAGGAAAAAGCGGTCAATTTCTCCTGAAAGGTAAAATTCCCGACAGTTGTTCTTGGGTTTATCAAACAGCCGTAATAAATTCTGATGGAACAGTAGTCCCTTGCTGCTATGACCTTTATTCTGACCATGTTATGGGTAACGTCTTTCAGGAAAAATTAATCAATATTTGGAGAAATAAAAAATATCAAACCTTTAGAAAACAAATTAAACAAAAAAGAAAAAATATTCCCATCTGTAATAGCTGTTCAGAAGGAAGATTCACCATCGAAAAGAAAGATCACATCAGACAGAGCAAGGCAGTGATGATAAAAAAGTAATCCAGAAAATGGAAAGAAAAAAGAGGATAGACTAAACTCAAAAGAATATAGGTTAAGAAACTAACAAAAACCCCCCAATAAAAACCTGATTCTCTTTTTTTTCTACCATATTGTCTGATTCTCACAAAAAACATCTTTCCACCATAACAAATAAAAGTGATAAACAAAGCTAATCCTAATATTCCCATTTCGCTGCTAATAATGAAAAAGGTATTATGAACAATAGTGGGAAAATATTCAGTCACTTCAGTTAATTGATTAAAAAACATCGCCGGAACAAAATTACCCAAGCCAACGCCCAGAGGAAACAGTTGGGTTAAGTTGATTGCTTCTCTAACTAAATCAAGCCTTGCCGTTCCAGAGCCCCTGAAGATAAGGGCTTCTTCCAGGGTGACTATTCGGGGGAGGAGGAAATAAATCCCAAGCAAGAATAATGGCCCGATCACAATAAAAATCATTTTCTTAACCATTTTTGGCAGGGAAAATTCCTTTTGACGGATTAAAACCCAGACTAATAGACACGCTGAAAACCCGCCAATCAACCAGGCTCCTCTAGCAAAACTCAAAACGAGACCAATCATGGCCAAGATTAGGGTTAACGAAATAAATAATGGCTTCTGAATAAGAGAAGGAATAAAAACCTGGCTTAAAACTAGGGGTATCAAAAACGCCATGAGGGCACCCAATTGATTGGGGTGCCCCCTTGTCCCGGCGCTGCGAAATTGAAAAGCGGTCTCGCTCGCCGTTACTCCATAAGGAAAAGCTGATAAACTCAATTCAAAGAATCTTCCCAAGGGAGATTTTAGGCCGTATTGAATCGCCGCTAAAACACCTTCTAAAATAACTGTTGGTAAAAAAAGTAAAACTGTGGTTAGTCTCGCTTTCTTTGATGTTAAAAAGTAAAAAGCTAGAAAAAAAACAGTCACTGACCGAGTTAGTTTTACAAATCGAAGAAAGCTAACCTCGGGAAAATAAGCCTGAAAAATTGAAAGAAAACCCATTGTTAAAAAAAGAAGGAGAATCAGGCTAATTTTATTATCCTTCAAAATTTTTATCTTCTTTTTACCAACCCATTTTTCTCTTAAAAAGAGAAATAAAAGTAAACCAGTAATAACATCCAGGGGGGCAATCGTAAAATAAAAATCATATCGAAATCTATCCGCCGTTTCTAGTAATGTTACCAGGGGATAAACTTGGGTTTTTCCATGAAGAAAAGGAAGGGCGGCAATTAATAAATACCACAAGGTAAGCTTCAAGTTTTTTACGCTAGAGAAAAAAACGACTCCCAGAACAAAGAAAAGAGCAAAAAATAGTTTCAAGTTTGGCACGAAAAAAAAGAAAAAATAAAACAAGAGACAATAAGAAAATAATCTCCACTCTTTTTGCCGCAAATCTATGCCTATCCAAAGAAGAAGCTTTTTAATCATTTTAAATTCTGTTGCCAATACTTAAGTGATAATAGAACCCACAATCGGCTACCGTGGTTTTTTCCTTGACGATGCTCTTCGACCAAATTTTTCACCATTTGCTCATTTAATGGTAATTCACCCTCTTCCGCCCAAATTATCAATTCACCTAACATAAAAGCTAATGGGCCCCTAAGCCAATCGTCCAAAGGCAATCTGAACCCTTGTTTCTTTTGCCAAGCCAAATTTGATGGCAAATACCTATTAGCTAGTTTGCGCAAAATAAATTTCTCTTGATTAGCAGTTTTTATCTTGAACCGAGAAGGTATTTTCGCCGCGTATGTTGCCACCTCCCTACTTAAAAATGGCGCCCTTGCTTCTAATCCCCAGGCCATCGTCATTTTATCAGCTTTGGTCAAAAACTGATTAGCCAATAGAGATTTAATATCAGTATAAAGCATTAAACTAAGTGGCTTATCGCTGTACTTTTTTTTATAATCCATAAACGGGTCATTTAATGAGATTTTCTTCCTTGCTTCTTTATCAAATAATCTAATTGTTTTTCGTTGAGTAAATACTTGCTGGGGTAAATAATGGGTCTTTAAATGAGTAAACCA
>Ga0307437_1000543_pt1 | contig 29379 bp, 30 predicted proteins | sample SalMarWE160390MG_FD_202146 | JGI IMG/M metagenome (GOLD analysis project Ga0307437, IMG submission 202146) | Salt marsh sediment microbial communities from the Plum Island Ecosystem LTER, Massachusetts, United States - WE1603-90 | ecosystem: Environmental > Aquatic > Marine > Intertidal zone >...
ATGGATAAATCTTTGATATTTGATTATTGCATAGAGGTTATTTGTCCAATTATAATGGTAACTCTCCTATGTCTTTGTTAAACCAAGCATAAACCGTCAGGTTGAAACTGGACTTGACGAGGTCTGAAATCCAGAGAATCTGCGGTAATCTGCGTCCTATTGAGTCTGGTTGAAGGGCGATGAGCTCAGTCATTTGATGATCCTGTATATAGCCTCTGCTTGGGTACGCTCTTCCCTGGGGATAGCGATTAGCCATTTGTTCAATTCCAAAAATGCCCCCACATAGGTGGGAATGTAGCTGAAGCCGTCATTTGACTTCTCACGGGTAATAAAAGGGCATTCCTGAAGTGTGGCCACCACCAGGATCTCCTCCGTATCCTCATCCTTGTCAGGCAAGATCCCCATACGAAAATGAATGCCCCGAGCAAGATCGGCCTCAGAGGGAACTGAGGACCATTTATTTGCGGTGATCTTGTTTTCGGGCATCATCTCGTTGGGGAACAGGAGCCTCACCTGGCCATTGGAGAGGACATTGAATACCGTTAGATAACAGTCCTCGGAGGGAAGGATCTGGAGGATGAGGTCGTCTCCTTCCCGGTAGATTTTGTCCTTGTGGTTCAAGATCAGGTTGACCTTGAACCCAGGATTAGGCTCCCCCTTTTCCGCACATACCTTGGCCGTCAATCGGCAGGTGTAGATGGGTATCTGGTTCTCAAAAAAGGATCGGTATTTAGATTCTTTCTCCTCGGTTATCTTCCCCGAAACCTCCGAGTGAATCAACTGGGAGAAGTTGTCATAAATCCCTTTATTCGTCTCCCCTTTGAAGAGCTGCTGCACTTCATGGATCTTTACCCCCAATACCTTCTCCACAGCCAATTTCCTTGCCTCTTGCCGGGCCTCCTGCTTGGCTTCCTCTGGGGTGCGATTAAGGCCGTGTATTTTGGAGGTCACGGTTACCCATCTACATTCCCCGGACTTAAGGGGAGAAAGGCCCTTGCTTACCTGGGATTCCTTTGATCCTTGATCTTTGGCTGGGGCTGCCTGGCCGGTGGTCAAAGGCCAACACAGTAGAGGACAAAGCATTAAGATCAAAAACAGTGGCTTTTTCATAAGACCTTTGGTGATAGTTTACAGGATATGAAATAGAACGCTGATGACGCAGATGTGCGCAGATGAAAACACGCCGGTTTATAGCTGTCAGTGATCGGTAGTCAGTAGTTGATAGTCAGGTATTTCAGCAAAGCTTCAGTAGAAGAACCACGAATGAACTGGCAGAAGGCGACCATAGATTGTAAGAGCTTGCCTTATGAGGTGACCAGTTCTAATTGCTTACCCACTAACTTATCTTTGGCCCAAAGCAGGATGTCTTTGAGCACTCCACTGGGAAACATTTGGTCCAGAACTTTCAGGTCATCCTCTGTCCACAGAGATAGATTGGCAATTGAGAAACCGACAATATCCTTGCCGTGATTGTTCTCATCGTCGAAGGTTGCTAAATCATAGCGCACGAAAAGGTCAGGTAACACTTCCTTAGTTATAGCTGCCCGAGGCGGGCCAATAGCTATTTCCATTATATCCGTTTCTTGATCATAAGTGATCGTCAACCGCTTGTTTGCCATATTATTTCTCCTCCCTTTGGTTCGCTCAGCAGATGAAAGGTTATAACAGAATTTCGGTATCCCGATGGCAAATTCACATTCAGTCGCACAATGCACATAAGAAACTTATTATGCAAATTCCTCTCACCTACTTTCAACTCTTTATAGAATTTATAGAAACGGATTGCATATTGTTTTCTGTTTCGTTGGGTAAAATCTGGATTTTCTATCACACCAGAAAGCATATCCATCATTTTCTCTGTTTCTGGATGGTGCTCTATGATATGTCTTTTTCTCTCCTCGGTTAGGTACACATCCAAATCCCTTAATTCAGGGGCAACTCCTTTGATATACACCTGGTCCATCCTGCCCAGTCTGATCACTTTATCTTCTCCGAAGCGTAATTCTCAGTCAACTTGGAAAGGGTAAGACGCTCTTCATCCCTGTTAACCAGGAATTTCTATCTTCTAATGGGTTATCATTAAATCTTCTGGCAAGTTCACTTATTCTCATTTGTCATTTTGCTCCAGAATTGGCGGACGGATTTGGACTATCCGGAATCTCCCTCCGGATGTTTTTGGCCATCTCTCCCACACTTCCATTGTTTAACAGTTCACCATGGAAACTTACGGAATGTTCAACTAAACAATTAGCAAGTTAAAATGAAAAGAGAAAATGCCATTTTCCATTGATAATTGTTCATTGATCATTGACCATTTTGGGGGGAGTCCGTGGCGCTCAGTGGTGAATTATTGTCCTTTTCGGACAGCGGGCCAAGACCCAATGCACCCCCGCCCCGGGATCCACCCAACGGGCGACTATCTGAGCTTCCCGAAGGGTTACACCTGTGCTCTCTACGGTAACCTGGTGAAGGTTATCTCTACTCTTTCGCGAAAGTTGTTGCAATTTGGTCTTCTGGCCCCACGCAAGTTGGATGCGGGCCCTCCGCTCCGCCTCCAGCCAAGAGTTGGATTCGTGGAGATATTCAGGGGAAACGCCGCGGGCATAATCGTAGTCGTGGTTAGAAGGCAGCTTTTTTATCCAGGTGGGTTCGGATTTCAGGGAGATAGGTCTGTTGTGGACATTGATTTCCTTAGTGCTCACCAGAACGATTACCATTCCACCAACCTGAGCGCTGTCCAAGCAGGTTAGTTTAGGCTTGAGCATTTTCAGCAGGGTGGAGTCAACCTCTTCTGAGACGGTGCTCCCCTTGTAAGCTGTCCCCCTTTCGCCGGAGACAAAAGCCTGCTCCCCGCGGATGGATACCCAATATGCCTTAGCCAAGTTCAAGAGGCCATTATCCTTGGCCTCTTGCCAAGATGACTTTATGTTCATATAAGCTGGAGAATACCCCACGGCGAGGATCGCTCCTCGCCGTAGGAGCATCTCCGTAAACCAGCGGGGGTAAGGCCGGGTTTCCCTGGGAGGGCCCTTCTTTAGTAACCCCCTTCCACACCCACCGGCCAGAAAGGTGACAAATCCCAAAAGGAGAAAAGGCTTTACCCACTTATTATGGGTCATATCAAAGGGCTTAGGGGAGACCTTGCTCTTTCTTGTATTCCCTATATTCTTTTACCTCTTTTTCCAGTTCCTTAAAGGTCTGAGAAGCCCGGAAGCGGGTATACATCTCCTTATCCTTGCTAATACCATCCACCAACCCTTTGTCCGCCTCGTTGAGGTTACACTCCATTAGCACACAGGCCCTCCAGGCAGTCCCCTCTTGTTTGGTATCCTGATACCTGACCTTAACGCCCCTTAGGGTCTGGTCTATGACAATTTTGGTGGCCTGAGTAAACTTGGCATAGAGGTTGGCATCCTGGCCCAAGCCTACTTCTTCGTCAAATTTCTTGGTCAACCCGCTAATGTGCAGCTCAACCTGCTTGGCGATTTCGGCTGTCCCCTCGGTCTTGGCCTTGTTGATGGCTATCTGAAGATCACGGGAGACTGCCGTAGCTGCCCCAAAGGAATAGTTGGGATCCTCCGGAACATTGGAGAACCAGTCAGGGCAGGGGCCACTGGAGCCGGACTTCACCTTCTGTGATGATCCGGCACAGGAGGCCAGAATGCCGGCCAGGAGAAGGACTGCAAAGAGCTTGAGCTCTCTCATCTTCCCTCCTTGGTTAAAGGTTTATGGAACCTACTTGTTGAAACCTCCGTATAAGAGGAGATTGGACAGACCTGAAGGTCTGTCCCTACTTCTTGGATATTATAATCACATTGAAGGGGGATGGCAACATTTTTTAGGTGCTGGCTAAAATATGAACACTGATTCCTAATGATCGGGGTCTAACCTACAAACTTTACCATAGTTACTAAAATTCTCTTACAATCGTATAGACACACATTGCCTCTGCAACCTTGACCTTCCTTGCTTATATCTTTCGAAGCAACTTTACAACAGGTATAGGCGCACATACATCAATACCGCACGATGACCTTATTCATATCACCTGATATTTGTGGCGTCTGGTTTCGATTACTCAACTTCCTTGCCATATATCGAACATTGTCATCAATGAAGCTTTTGATTTCGCCCAAGGTAAGTTTTCTGTCCTTATTCTTGTTTGCATTTCCCTGCAATGCCTTCAGAAAATAATAGGTAAAAAGTGAATGTTTCTTTTCTGGATACCAGCAGGAAACCTGGGTGCCTGTAGCCGAAGTTAAGATCACACTGTTCTTTTTGGTGGTAACAGGATTGTCAACCTGGATAAAGACAGGTGAGATATTCTTCAAGAGCATCCCTGCTTCTGATGAGCCACTGAAACAGGCGTCGATGACCACAGTTAACGATTTATACCTCATTTTGGAGAGGTTCCTATAGAATGTGTCCAATGAATACCCGTTTAGAGAAACCAATGAAGGGTCGCAATCTACTGGCATAAAATATCCCTTTTTGCTCTCCGGCTCGGGTACACCGTGTCCGCTATAATATATGAAAACATCTGCTGGACTAAGGTCAACAAGGTTAAAGAGTTTACCTTTATAATTCTTCTCTGTGCCGAAAATACTGTTAAAATCTGCCAGAGAGGCATCTGGTTTACAAATTATATTCCCTTCACGATAGCCCAGTGCCTTAATTAAATATTCTCTCACAAGATGAGCATCACGATTCGCAAAATCAACAGGCGGTACGTCCTTTGATGTATAATTCCGATTGCCGATAACTACCGCAATTGCATTCTTATTGGTCTTACTCGTTCTGGGGATGTTGGTTTCAATATCAATGGTGAGTTTGGGGGTTCCTGGGATCTCCTGCCATTGATGTTTCTTCCCCTCAATATCAATGTCTTTTGCTGCTAAAGTGGTTTTGTTCAATTGAAGACCAAGACTCTTCCCTGAAATCCCATACCTGTTGTAATGTTCGGTTAAATCTATTGTGATTGGCAAATTCGAACTGCCTAAATAGCGATTGTTAATATAAAAGCAAAACTTCACACTTTTGAAATCTCCCCTTTCAAGGTCTCCAAGTGAAAACACTTTAGGACCCCAGTATGAAATGTTCTTATCATCAACTTTCACTTTTGCCTTAACGTCTTCAGCCTTTCCCTGACCCTGATTTTGAATGATAGCTGTAACCTCAATGGTCTCCATATTCTCAATGATATTGTCACCATCCCCGGATGTGTTATCACTTTCACTGTCATCAATACCCACATCTGTAATGACAAGTTTTGGCTCCAGAAACCTCTGTGTGCCAAATGAGAAGTTGAGTGGTGGAGCATCAAAACCATTCCCTTCTTTGAACTGTATGTGCACTGTCGCCTTTCCACTGGGAACATCCCAATCTGCAGAGACAGGAATAATTATCTTTGCAGTGCCAGAGGGCACAATCTTGCGTATGGGAGGTTTGTCAATCTCAAAAGTCAGATGCTTGGTAATATTTGATTTATCTATCCTAATTACCGGCTCCAGATTCCATGCATTCCCCCTCCCATTGTTCCTTATCGTTACTCGTATTTTGCCCTTCTCCAATGCATCAAGAAGCATATTTCCGCTTGGCTCCTTCAGGGTAGCATCCACTGCCAAAATTGGCGGGAATTTCTCCCTTACTGTATACGGCACAAGGGGTAGATTTACATTGCCACTTGCAGTAAAGCCATCCTTTTCCAAACATTTGATGGAAATATTTGCTTCCTTTGTTCTTTCCAAGTCCTTATTAGCCTTAAGGGGAATGGTTACTGTCTTCTCGCTGTAAGGTTCGATGTTGCCAACCTCATAGTTTCCGGCAAATGAAAGCTCGCCGCTTGAAGCGCCACTCAGGCTTAATTCCAATTCCACATCTTCAGCAAGCCCCCTGCCTTCATTCTCAACAGTAACCTGTAAATCTTTTTCCTTCCCCCCTACAATGGAGTTCTCATAGTCAGGGAATTTAGTTTTTATTCTCAAGGATGGATTGGGGAGACGAATCTTGCGCGTTTTATAGGTTCTTCTATTCAGTTCGAAGGATTGAACCCCAGCGGATACTTCAATAAAAAAGCCATCCAATCTGCCAACATCTACAATTCCACGCAGGTCGGTAAAAGACATTTTTCTTTTCCATTCACCAAACTGAAACCTGTATCCAGCAGAAATCGAAAGCAAAACCTCAGAATCTAATCGAAGAGCTATTTCTCCAATGTAGGGTGTTTTATAACTATCATAATCAATATTTTCGTCATTATCCTTGTCGGAAGATACTAAACTACACCAGGAGTTGATCCCTAATCTACTCGAAAGAGGAAAATACAGACCAACGGGAAGCCATAGTTGTATGCTTTTATTGTTGCTGCCAATACCCGTTCCGACTCCGTAATTAAAGTACTTATAACGCAGATGTATTATTCCTACTTTGTAGCCTATTCTATTACCAACATAACCAGCAAGTGAAATTAAGTTAGTCGATTTACGTGGATACCATCTACTTTTTCGTATTACCCCATACTTTTGCTGCGCGTCTGAGTTGTTATAACAAAGAAGAAAAGCAAAGATTAATGAAAGTCCTATCACTTTTTTCATTTTCGTTTACCCCCTTTTCTATTAGGGTTGAAAATAAGGTTAATGTCTCCATTTAATTTTGTAGAATACAATATTTCAAGAGTTCTATTAAAGACCATTTGTGGTCTGTCAGCTTAGCGGCCAAAGTTGTTAGGGCGTTCCTGTTTGTCTTTGTTCTCCAAAGAGCCGTGTGAGCATACTAAATTGTAGTCATATGGCGTGCCTAGTCTTAGATCATGTTATAAAGTTGAGTCCTATTGTTTCCACTCATTGTAGAGTTTCATCCGATTATCTACCTTTACCAGGTAGTCCCTGGTTTCCTCATAAGGTAGATTCCGTTTTAGCTGTTGAAATACTTTGTTGGGCCCCATCTTGTTTATCTGTCCTATCGCTCGGTTTACCTTTTTCGAACCAATGATGGCTTTGCTCACATTTCCGGGACCTGTGTTGTAGGCGCTTATCATACAGTAGCGCCTGCTGTCTGGATTGTTTATCCCACCAAAGTAATTTTTGCCAAGGATGTGCAGGTAGGCACATCCCAGTTCGATGTTCTTCTGTGGATTGTAGAGATAATTTGGGGAGAGGAGTCGGTCCTCTTGGTGAATGAATATGTAGGCTTCCCTTGCCCCGGAGGAGGGGACCAGTTGCATAAGGCCGAAGGCGGGGGCATTGGATCTGGCTTTGGGGTTAAAGTAGGATTCGGTGTGAATTACGGCGAAGACCAATCTGGAATCCAGCTTATATTTCTGAGCATATCTCCGCACCGTCTGCAGAAACCTTTGAGCACGAATTCTGATATGATTGGGAACCAGGGGAAAGGTGACGGTAAGCTTAACCCGTTTAACCCCATCCTTGGAAGGGAACACCTTCCTCTTCACTTTTTTGACAATTTCCCTGGCGAAGGAGAGGGCATTTTTTGCCGTTACCGGCCTTCCCTTCTTGTCTTTCAGTTGACCTTGGAGAACTTGCTGGGGGCTTAAAGGACGAGGCTTTTGATCCTTGACCTCGTAGTCCATTGTCTTGCCCTTGTCGGCAACCAATTTCTCAACCGTTTTGGCTAACTTCTCCGTTGCTAACTTGGGTTGAGATTTATCCTCTTGCTCGGTTACTATCACTTCAACTTTAGCCTCACCCTTCTCAAAATCAACCACGCTACGGGAGTTTAGGTCATCACCATATTCCACCCAATCCTTATCGGTTGAGCTAGCGAATTTGTCCCATTTCTGCTCTACCTCATACCTGAACTGAGCATAGGCAATGCTGTCCGCTCTGAGAAAATCCGCATACTGCTTGGTCACCTGTTGGGTGAATTGGGCATACTCCTTCCTCTGCTGGCGGAGCCACTCCTCGTAAGTTTGCTGGGAGTAGGCTACTTGCACCAGCGACAGAAGCAACCCTGAAACGACAAGCCACTTTCTTAGCATTTTCCCTCCTTCGGTGAGCAGTCCCCAGGAAGGGGATTTGCACCTTTTAGGAAAACTGTTGAAATAACTCTAAGGAGATTGGATTTGACATTTCAATAAGGTATTAGGCGATGTCGTGGGCTACCTTTTGTATACATCTCCGCGACTTCTGATTGCTTTTTGAGAATGTGCAGGTAGGGCTCTTGCCCTGACGAGGGGAGACTTTCTTGGGTTCCCTGAGTAGCCAACTTCTACCGCACTTTAGTGCGGGTTCAGGGCCTTTAGGCCCTGAGGGCATTGCAATGTAGTCGCGCCCCCTGGGCTGAAGCCCAGGGGAGGTTACCCCGGCTAAAGCCGGGTAGAAGTGTAGGGGTCGCATTTATGCGACCCGCATGGGCTTGATAAATCAAGCCCCTACCCTCTCCCCTGGTGGAGCCAATTCTCACCCTCTCCTTAGTCCTCCCCCATCAAGGGGGAGGAGAATGTTGGAGGTGTCTTTTCCCATACCCCTTGTATCGTTTATCATCCAGCCTCCCCTTGGGGTTATCATCCGCAATTGTAAGGATCCCACTTTAATCGAAATCGGACGGGGTTGAGTTCATCCCTCTGAATCTATCCTGAGATTCGAGACATCGGCCAGTTGTAAAACCTACCCTTCCTCTTTGTTAAGTGGACTCAGGGGGTTTGACTGGTTGTTGGATAATCTTCTGCACCCTACCGGACCTGAGACATTGGGTACAGACGGTGAGTTTCTTTGGGGTCCCGTTCACCATCACCCTGACCTTTTGTAGGTTGGGATACCATCTGCGCTTGGTGCGGTTCTTGGCATGGCTGACCCGATTGCCAAACATCGGCCGTTTGCCGCAAATATCGCATACTTTAGCCATCTCTTCCTCCTAAGTTTATGAATAGAACAGCCTAAAGGCTCTTGACCCGCACTAAAGTGCGGTAGAACGAACGCCTATCCGTCAGGGCGGAGCCCTGACGGTACAACCTCCCGCCATTTCGTTGGTTTCGGTGTCATTCGGTGTTTCTACAGACTATTCGGACTCGATTCTCTCCAGCTCAAAGACCACCGGGTTTTGGGGGTCCGGACAACAGAGGGTGGCCTTCCCCTCTTCCTTTTCCCAGGGGATGTTTCCGCCAAACCTGAGGGCAGTGGCAAAGGGGAGGATTACATAGAAGGCCCAGTGGCAGAAGTTTTGGGGGGGGAGGTGTTCGAAGCTAAACTGATCGCCCGGCTGCAGACCCAGAGGGCAGGTCCCCCCCGCCAAGATCCGTTTTACCCTCACCTTTATCTTGAACTTAGCCGTAAGCGGCGGAGTTTTTTTGACAGGATAACAGGATTTACCGGATTTTTATTCATCCCCTCCATCCCATCTATTTTCTAAAAGCTGTCAGGAGGTAACTCCTGACAGCACCTTTTTTAAGTCTTCCTCTTCTTCTTCTTGGCCGCCGGAAAGAGGACATTGTTCAGGATGAGCCTGTAGCCAGGGGAATTCTTGTAAAGGGCCAGGTTTGTGGGGGGATCATAGACATAGTGGGTGTAGTCCTCCGGGTCATGGCCTCCCAAATAGGTAAACGTCCCCCGTCCATAGTTCCCGTGCAGGTATTTGACCGCATTGGGATTGGCCACCCCTTGGCCCATAATGATCACATGTTTCTTGATGAGGTCCTTTCTAAAGGCCGTGGTCTGCCCCATAAACCCCTTGATTATCGAGACATGGTCCTGGGTGAGCATAGTGGGCACGGGGTCATATTTGGCCGAAAACTCAAAGAGGGAGAAGGAATCCTGTAGAGGCCCGCGGGCCGGATACCCATTTTGGGGGCTGATGTCGATGTCGGAGAACTCATAGACAAGCGGATTGGTGATCAACTTGAAGTTGGTGAAGGCAAAGGTCTTTGAGTAGTCGAGCCTGGCCTGACAATTTGGGTCAGGCGGGTCTCCATCAAAGGGAGCATCCACAATGTCCACCCCCGCGGCCGCTAAGCCAATGTCATAGGCGTCTGTGGCCGAACACATAGAGAAGAGGAATCCTCCCCTGGCCACATAGTCCTTGATCGCCCTGGCCACAGTCTTTTTCAATTCGGAGACCTTGGAGAGACCCAGCCGTTTGGCCATCTCCTGATTTATGGCCACCTCCTTTTTGTACCAGAGGGCATTCCTGTAAGAGCCGTAAAATTTGCCATATTGTCCGGTGAAGTCCTCATGATGGAGATGGAGCCAGTCATACTCCTCTAATTTCCCGGCCAAGACCTGCTCATCCCAAAGGGTGGTGTAGGGCATCTGGGCATAGGTCAAGGCCAAGGTGACCGCATCATCCCAGGGCTCCTTGTTGGGTGGGGTATAGATGGCTATGGAGGGGGCCTTCTCCAGGAGGACATCCTCCATATTCTTCTCCTCAATCTCCTTGTAGATCTGAGTTATCTGGTTTCCTCCCACTATGGTATAGGCTACCCCCCTCAGGTGGCAGATGCGGGCTATATCCGGAGATTCCGGGATCATAAATGACCCCCCTCGGTAGTTTAAAAGCCACTCCACCTTGTAGCCCAACTCCAGGGCTTTATAGGCAACGCCATAGGCCTTCAAGTGATCTGCCTGTTCCAGGTCCATATAGATGAGGAGCTTATCCGCCTGAGCAGTGGAGAGGAAAGTGCCCCAGCCAAAGATGAGAAGGGCAAAAAATGTCTTGTGGCTCATCTTTAGATCTCCCCCAATCTATGGAAGAGGATGGCGAGGGAGGCGATTGCCGCTGTCTCCGTGCGTAGCCTTCTCTTCCCCAAACTTAGCAGATGGAAACCCCTCTCCCGCGCCCTCTCTACCTCGGTTGCTGAGAACCCCCCCTCTGGGCCCACGGCGAGCAGAAAAGGACCTACTACAGGCTTCTCGGCCCTTAGCGGGCTGGCGCTGGGGTGAAGGCAACAGATAAAGGCTCGGCTATAGCGGGCTGCTTCCTTAAGGAGTTGAGGGAAGGTCTGGGGTTTGGCCACCGTAGGCCAGAAGCTGCGTCCTGACTGTTTCATTGCTTGCTGGGCTACCCTCCTCCATCTGCTTATTTTGGTCAGGGAGGGGTGGACTATAGTATATTCCGTGAGCAGGGGAAGGAAGGCCTTAGCCCCCAACTCCGTTCCTTTCTCTATCAAGATCTCCGCCCTTCTCCCCTTGGGGGGAGCAAAGGCCAGGGAAACATCTGCCTCTGGCTCATTGTCTGCCTGGTGGGTAGCGGTTATCTCCCCCTCCAGAGTTCTATTCGTCAGCTTACGGATAGTAACCCTATAGGAACTTCCTTGCCCATCTACCACCCTGATCTCCTCTCCGGGCCTCAACCGAAGCACCTTGTGGGCATGCCAGGCCTCCTCCTGGTCCAGGGAGACCCACTGTCCTTTAATTAGCCCAGGAGGGGTATAGAATGTTTCCATTTTAGATTGGCGAAGTTTCGAAAATGAAAAATGTAGAATTAAGAATGAAAAAACCTGAGGGCGAAAGGTCTGGGTCTAAACACATTGTCCACTTCTTTCTTCCCCACAGAACATCTATTTTCCAACCTTATCATCGGCAAAGTCGGATGAATTTTAGGGTTTGCCTTATGAAGCCAGCCAACCCGATCTACTCATAAATCAGTAGCAAATCCTAAATTACCAGGGGTTTTTGTCGTAGGAACAGGTCTTTTAGACCTGTCCGAGGGGGCGGACAGACCTGAAGGTCTGTCCCTACAAGCCAAATGCATAAAACATTAACTTCGAGAAAGTTATGCTAATCAGTTACGGTTTATGAATAATTCAAGCTAAACCCCTAAGGCGTCCTTGATCTTATGGAAGAAACCCCTATCCTCCTTGGGTGGCTTTATCGCCTCCATCTGGGATAGCTTCTGGAAGAGCACCCTCTCCTCTGGCCCCAAATGGCTTGGTATCCAAACCATTATCCTCACCAGAAGGTCCCCCCTCCCATAATGTTGCAGGTGAGGTATTCCCTTTCCCCTTAGCCGGAAGAGCATCCCCGATTGGCTCCCCGCAGATATCTTCAGGTTCACCCTTCCCTCTAAGGTGGGGATCTCCACCTGATCACCTAAAACGGCCTGAGGAATGCTGATGGGCAACTCCAAGAGCAGATCATCCCCTTGTCGCTGAAAATTGGGATGTTCCTTCTCCTCGATGAGCACAATCAGATCCCCGGAGGGGCCTCCCCGGGGTCCTACATCCCCTCCCCCTTTTATAGGGATGTAGTTGCCAGTGGTGACCCCCGCGGGGACTTTTACCGTTACTGTAGAGGGTGCCTTTACCCTTCCTTCCCCCCCACAGGTGGAGCAGGCTTGATCGATTACTCTCCCCTCTCCCCCACAGGTGGGGCAAGTGCTCACATTGACAAATTGGCCAAAGATGCCCTGGGAGACCCTTCTCACCTCACCCCTTCCCCCACAGGTGGGACAGGTGCGCAGCTTGCCACCGGTTCCCCCACAGGTGGGACATCTTTGAAAACGTTTCAGTTTTATGGTCTTTTCCACTCCAGCAGCTATCCCCTCTAAAGACAGCTTTAGCCTCACCTGAAGATCCGGCCCCCTCCTTAGCCCGTGGCGGGAGGCCGTTCTCTCCCCAAAGAAGTCCCCAAAGCCAAAGCCGCCAAAATCACGCATAAAGGCCCGCAAGGCATCGGAGAGGTCGAACCCCTGAAAATCGAACCCCTGGAAGCCGCCTTTTAGTCCACTATGGCCGAAGCGATCATATTGGGACCTCTTCTGGGGGTCCCTGAGAACCTCGTAGGCCTCGGTGGCTTCTTTAAACTTCTCCTCTGCCTCCTTGTTCCCGGGGTTCCTATCTGGGTGGTATTTTAAGGCCAACTTCCGATAGGCCTTCTTTATCTCCTCCTCGCTTGCCTCCCTCCCCACACCCAAGACCTCATAGTAGTCCCTCTTGGTCATTTACCTCCCTTGGAGACGGCCACCCTGGTGGGTCGGAGGACCCTGCCCCGGAATGTATAGCCCTTCTCCAGTTCCTGGGCGATGTGGTCCGCGGGGACCTGGCTATTCTCCATATGGAGCAAGGCCTGATGATAAAAGGGATCAAACCTTTTCCCCGCAGCCTCGATCTCCTTTAGCCCTTCTTTTTCTAAGAGGGAATGCAAGTTTTGATAGATGAGGGTAACCCCCTTTTTCAGCCCCTTCCCCTTGCTGGTGGATGCCCTTCTGAGGTCATCCAAGATAGGCAGAAGTTGCAAGATGAGGTCCTGATTCGCCATCTCCAGAACTTCCGCCATTCTCTTTTGCGACCTCTTTTTGAAGTTCTCCATCTCAGCGGCCAACCGGAGATGCTTATCCTTTGATTCGGCAAGCTCCCTCTCCTTCTCCTTGAGCTGAGAGGTCAGTTCCTCAGAGAGCTTTTTATAGCTTGTTCTCTTTCTTACCGTAGGTCACCTCCTGCAAAAGATGTTTCCCTAAAGAGGCTTATCAGCAGGATGGTTGATCTGAAATCTAAGAAAAAACCCCTATACCGTAGAGGTTCCTCGGTTAACACTTCCCAATCTGGTGGGCCTGAGCGGTCTACCCCTGACGGGGTAATCTCACCTGGGAATCGGTCCCGGCAAGGGGACGGACAAAAGGCCTATGTTTGGATAAGACCTGGCCAATCAGGCTTGAGGTATATCTGACCAAGGGGATGACGATGGAATACCTCATCCTCATCGGTCCTAAAACAGCTACCATCCCTTTCATCTCCGCGCTCTGAAAGGTGGAGGTGATCAAGCTGCAGTTTTGCAGTTGGCCGTAAGCGTTCTCCCGCCCCACGGTGACCTTGATGCCCTCCTGGGCCATCCTGGAGGCGAGCACCTGGGTAAGGGTGGAGCTATCCTCAATAAACTCGAGGAGCGTGCGCAGCCTCTCCACATTTTGGAATTCTGGATTCCTGGTGATGTTTGCCGCTCCCCCATAATGAAGATGTTCCTCACCGGAGAAGTCAAAGAGGTTTCCTGCCCTCCTCAGGATGAAGCCTACTAAGGGCGGGGCATTAGCTATATCCCGCAGCCTTTCCATCCCCGTCTCCCTAATCTGGCGGAGGGTGAGGCCACTCAGTCTCTCGTTGAGGATGGAAGATGTTAAGCTGAGCCTCTCCGGGTCCACCTCAAAGTCTATCTCCAAAAGGACCGTCTTGATCAATCCGGAGCTCACCAGGAGGACCAACATCACCCGGTCGTGAAAGGCCGCCACCAGTTCCAATTTCTCCAAGATGGCCTGATCGAACTGGAGGGCCAAAGTGATCCCGAGCTGGCGGGAAAGGTAACTAAGGGCCCGCGAGGCATGTTCTAAGATTGCCTCCACATCGTCCTCTGCGGAGGCGAGCTCCTCCTCCATTCTCTTCCTCTCCTCTGGAGGGAGCCCCATTGGTCTCATCAATAGGTTGATGTAATACCTATATCCTTCCTCTGTGGGGACTCTGCCGGCAGAGGTATGAGGCTGTTGGAGAAGGCCAAGTTCCTCCAGATGGGTGAAGATATTCCTGATGGAGGAGGAGGCCACCCCCGGCCTATAGGCCTCCACTAAGGCCTTAGAGCCCACCGGTTGAGCAGTCAGGATATGATGGTGGACAACCGATTGGAAAACATACCTCTCCCTGGGGGAGAGGGAAAAAGATTGAGTAATCATCCCCCTGTTCACCTCAGAGGAAAAATAATAACTTTCCTTCCCCTTGTCAAGGGGAAAGGCAGGGGCTTTTGGCTCTGAGAAAATTCGCAAATTCCAAACTAATTTTAGTTAAAGTTTTTCGGGAATCTTGCCGATATATAAATAGCACTGAGCTATCGGGACTTAAAAAGGGGACCCTCAGGGAGAAATCTCATTCAAGGAGGGAGGAAAATGCCTGAGGCAAAGGTTATGATCATCACCGATCCCTATGTGGGAAAGGGCCTCTTGAAGAATACCCTGAACCAGATTGGTTACACCTCTGTCGTGGAAGCGGAGAGCGGAGTTGGCGCTTTGGGCAAGATAGCCAAGGAGGATTTCAATCTGATCATCAGCGATTGGAATATGGATGAGAATGATGGCACAAAGTTCATCCAGTTGGTAAAGGATAGTGACATCACTGCGCGCATACCCATTATCTTGGTAACCAATGAGGCCACCAGGAGGGAGGCGCAGGGGGCTTTGAAGGCGGCAAAGATAGGGGCAAACAACTACATTGTCCGGCCATTCACTGCTGAGGCCTTGAAGGAGAAGGTCGAGAAGGTTATCTCCGGCTACAAGATTATGGTCATAGATGATTCCTCCACTACCAGGAAGGTAATCACGAACATCTTGGGCCAGATTGGGCATAAAGATGTTTTAGAGGCGGAGAATGGGATAGATGCCTTAGCCAAACTTGCGCAGAACAAGGTGGACCTCATCCTCTGTGATTGGGATATGCCCAATATGAATGGTTTGCAGTTTGTGAAATCGCTGCGGAGTATGAAGACCTATGGGAGCATCCCTATTTTGATGGTCACCACTAACGCGGCCAAGGAGGAGATAGTCCAGGCCCTGCAGGCTGGGGCCTCGGACTATGTGGCCAAACCATTTACCCCGCAGGTAATTCAGCAGAAGATAGGCAAGCTGTTAGGGAGGTAAAAATGGGAGGCTTATATGGACGGTAAACTTCTCCAGGCGGTCAGGGATACGACCTTGGACATATTTCAGACGATGATCTCTATGGATCCCCAGCCTGAGGAGCCCATCTCAGGGGACAAATCCCCCTTGAACGGTGGCATCTCGGGGATAGTGGGGATAGCCGGTAAGACAAGAGGGACCATAAGCATTCACTTCGACAAGAACTTGGCCATCAAGATCGCCTCAAATATCCTGGAGGAGGAGATAAACGAGATCAATGACGATGTAGAGGATGCAGTGGGGGAGATAGCTAATATGGTGGCCGGAGGAGCAAAGACGAAGCTTTTCAGAAGTGACATCTCCTTTGATATATCCATCCCCACTGTCATCGCTGGGGAAGACTTTGTTATGGAGTCGAAGATGGATGGGGAAGGAACCCTGCTCCCCTTTACGGTGGGAAGGGAGAAGTTCTTCGTTGAGATAAGCCTGCAGAGATAAGCGGGAAAAAAGTTCCCCTGAGGGGAAACCTTTCCCCGGCGAGAAGGCTCAGTTTAAGTTATTCACTTCTGCCAAAAATTCATATAAGGGATGAAATCACAATGATTTCATCCCTTTTCTTATCTCCCTGAAACCCACCTTGTAAGTGGCACATCGTTTGCAAAACCCAACGAATGGAGCTACCTACAGCCAACCTAATCCAATCTATTCCCGAAGCAAATATCAACCGTCTTCATAAGGCAAGATCTTAACAAATAAGACAAGTTTTTGAAACCAGCCAGTGAAAAATGCAGATGTAAAGAGGTTGTTGATCTAAATCTCTTGTGGGAGGCATCTCCCGATGCCGATTAAAACCTTTCTCACCTGAGAGAGGGCTTTGAAAATAGGGTTTACCGGTTAACCTGTGGAAGAAAGGGGAATTGGTTATGTTAAAGGCGATGTTAACGGCAGCCACCGGTATGTCGGCTCAGGAGCTCTGTGTCGATGTGGTGGCCAACAATCTGGCCAATGTGAACACAACCGGATTCAAAAAAAGCAGGGTAAGCTTTCAGGATCTCTTCTATCAACACTATGGCGTTAGGGGGAAGAGGGAGGAGAGCAATATCCCCTTCCTTATCCAGGTGGGGAATGGGACTAAGGTGAGCTCCACTAACCGTGACTTCTCCCAGGGGAAGATAGTGCAAACCCACAATCCCTTGGATCTGATGATAGAGGGGAGGGGATTCTTTCCAGTGCTTATGCCCAATGGCTCCCTGGCCTACACCAGAGATGGTTCATTCCAGATGGATGCCGAGGGCAAGATAGTTACCTCCGATGGTTATCCCCTCTATCCCGACCTCATTATTCCAGCAGAGGCTACTGGGCTTTCCATCTCACCCGACGGAAAGGTAACTGCCACCTTGGTAGGGGAGGCCGAACCTGAGGAGCTGGGGCAGATTAGCTTGGCCAAGTTCGTCAACCCAGGGGGTCTAAAGTTTATCGGCAGAAACCTCTATACCCCTACTGCCGCATCAGGGGAGGTCTTTCTGGAGGAGCCCACCCAGGAGGGATTGGGCCAACTATCCCAGGGGGAACTGGAGGCCTCAAATGTTGCCGTGGTGGATGAGATGGTGGCAATGATCATGGCTCAGAGGGCCTATGAGATAAACAGCAAGGTTATCCAAACCTCAGACAATATGCTCTCCCTGATCAACAGGCTCCCTAGATGAAAGGGATTAGGTTCATCCTTCTTACCCTGGTAATTCTCCTTTTCTTAAATCCCTCATCGCAGGCCGGATATGTCCCTCAGGGTCAGATAGCCTCCCTGATCAGGGATTATATCATTAGGCAGACAGGTGAGGAGGGGGGAAGGTTTCAGGTGGAGGTGTTACATATCCCCAAAGATGTCGATGAGGATCTAAAGTTAAAGATTATCCCCTCTCCCCGGAGGAGCTACCTGGGTACCTATCTGGTTAAGTTAGGGGGGTATTCCCAAAAGGTATTGGTGAGGGAGATCCCTTTGGTGGTTAGGGTAAAGGAAGTGGGGAAGGTCTTGGTGGCCAAAAGGTTGATCCCCAGGCATTGGACCCTCACCCCTGACGACCTAAAATTAGAGGAGAGGAGATTGCCCTTGTTGGGCCATCGCCCCCTGAGAGGGTTGGAGAAGGCAGTGGGTAAAAGATCAACCAGGAGGATCAACCGCGGGACGATTATCACTATCGATTTGGTAGAGCCCCTCCCCTTAGTGGAGAAAGGAGAGATTGTAACTCTCACCTTGTACCGCCCCGGCCTCTACCTGAGGGCTAAGGGTAAGGCGCTGAGCGATGGTTGGGAAGGGGATACGATCAAGGTAAAGGTCTTGGCATCCGGGAAAAAGCTGCAGGCCAAGATAGAGAAGGGCAAAGTGTTGGTCCTGAATTGATGAGGAGCCACTATGAAGAGATTTGCGCCCCTAATCCTGATTTTCTTCTTTTTCTTTTCCCCAATAGTATGGGGGGATTCCCTCTCGGTTCCCTCCTACTCCCTCTATACCGATAGGAGGGCACAGCGGGTAGGGGATGTCCTTACCGTTTTGATCAGCGAGGAATCATCCGCCTCCAGAACGGCAAAGACCTACACGCGGAAGAAGGACGAGGTATCCACATCAGGTGGGGGGACTGGGGTTTTGGATTTCATTCCCCTCTTCTCGGCAGGGGTGGACTATAAAAACCTCCACGATGGGACCGGGAGGACCTCGCGCCAGGGGAGGCTCTGGGCCACGATCACCACCAGGGTGGTGGAGATTCTTCCCAATGGGGATCTAAGGATTGAGGGGAAGAAGACGGTACAGGTAAATCAGGATAAGGAGGTAATCACCCTTAAGGGTTTGGTGAGGCCAGAGGACATCGGGCCAGACAACACCGTCCTCTCCATCTATGTGGCTGATGCCCAGATTGGGTACAGGGGGAAGGGGGCGGTGGATGCGGGGCAGAAGAAGGGGATAATCTTGCGCATACTCGATTGGTTCTTTTAACCCAAATAATTCGTGGGCCACAAAGGCACCAGGTCCCAAAATAAGAGCCACGGATTCTTTGGAACCCAAATGGCACAAATAGTTAGTTGTATAAATGCGACCTTTACGCTTCTACCCGGCTTTAGCCAGGGTGACCGCTTGGGGGCTTTAGCCCCGTTTGTTTTGTAGGGATAGACATTTATGTCTGTCCGTTCTCCTCTCGGACAGGTCTAAAGACCTGTCCCTACAACCCGTTCCCACAAATGCCTTTCCCCTGAGGTGGCAGAACCCCGATTCTGCCACCTCAGGGGCCTAAAGGCCCTGACCCCGCACTAAAGTGCGGTAGAAGTTGGCTGCTGAGATTAGAAGTTCCCCACCATTCAAACAGATTCGTTATCGGCCAGCCATCAAGGGCCCTTACCTGACGGCACGGGGGAGGGTGGCAGAATCGGGGTTCTGCCACCTCGTAGTTGGGATGAGTAGTTCGGGATAGATGGGTTTTTGTGAATAATACAGGCTAAACGGCATTTCAAAAAACTTGTGCTATGAATGAATAGTTCAGGTTAAAAAGCGGTAGGATGAAATTAGGATGAGAAGATATCTCTTAAAATCACTTCTCTTATGGCTAATCCTCTTTACCTCCTCTCCCTTGGCCTATTCCACCAGGATAAAGGACATAGCCAAGATCAGGGGGCCTGATGAGGAACAGTTGATAGGATATGGCCTGGTGGTTGGCCTGAGAGGAACAGGGGACAGCCGCAGAACCATATTCACCGCCCAGACCATAGTGAATATGTTGGAGCGAATGGGCATAAGGGTCTCCCAGACCAGGCTGGAGGCGAAGAATGTGGCCGCGGTTATGGTGACCGCAACCCTTCCCCCCTTTATGGAAAAGGGGAACGCGGTAAATGTGACCGTCTCCTCCCTGGGTGATGCCAGGGGACTTGATGGAGGAACCCTTTTGCTTACCCCCTTGCGGGGGCCAGATGGACAGGTGTATATCACCGCCCAGGGAGCCATCTCCACAGGCCAGGTGGGGCCCATCTCCACATCTTATCTCCCCCATAGGGCTAAATTCACTACAGTGGGGAGGATCCCCAATGGAGGATTGGTGAGGAAGGGTTTGCCTAAGGATTTCCTCCGGGATGGGAAGATCTACATCTGCTTATATCAGCCGGATTTTACCTCTGCATACAGGGTGGCCCAGGCGATCAATAAGCAGATGGGGAAGGAGACGGCGATCACCCGGGATGCCGGCTCAGTGGAGGTGAAGGTCCCTCAAGACTCCGCCAATGGGGGTATGGCAATGGGGTTTCTCTCCCAACTGGAGAACCTGCGGGTCATTCCCGATGCTCCGGCTAAGGTGGTGATAGATGAACGATCGGGCACAGTAGTGGTGGGGGAGAATGTGGAGATTGCTTCGGTGGCCGTAGCCCATAAAGGTTTAAAGATTGAGATTACCTCCCAACCTACGGTATCCCAGCCAAGGCCATTCTCCCTGGGCCAGACGGCAATTAGCACCGCTCCTCAAGGCATTGTCTCCGAACAGGGGGGGAAACTTTTTTCCCTTCCCCCATCCACCACCGTGGGGGAGGTAGCAGATGCCCTGAACACCTTAGGCCTCAGCCCCCGCGAGATAATCACCATCTTTCAGGCCCTGAAAGAGGCGGGTGCTCTGCAGGCCAAGCTGGTGATCATATGAGCCAGGGAACCACGCACCTAAGGCCTCTCCGCGAGCAAGCTCTTCCCCCTGACCAGGGGTACGCAGGGAAATTAAAGAGGGCTAGCCAGGAGTTTGAATCGCTTTTCCTCTCCCATCTGCTGAAGGTTATGAGAAAGACCATACCCGAATCAGGGCTTCTGGAAGGGGGGATAGGGAAGGGTGTCTTCACCGATATCGTCGATCAGAATTTGGCCGTTGATCTAACTAAGGGGGAAGGTTTGGGTCTCTCCTCTCTCCTCTGGCAGAGTTTGGGCCCGAGGGAAGGGGGGCAGATCGGGGGAGGGGAGGTTCGTCCTCTCTGGTCCCAGGGCACCCTTCTCCGGACCTATAGGCAGCCAGCCCTGTCTAAGATACCTCAAAAGGTGATCAGAAAGCTTAAAAGATACGGCCATTTGATTAGTGATACGGCCTACTCTAATAATTTGAGCCCCAACCTCGTCAGGGCGGTGATAGTTCAGGAATCCAGGGGTGAACCCCAGGCCCAATCTCCCAAAGGGGCTAAGGGGTTGATGCAACTTCTGGATGGGACAAGCCGGGATTTGGGGGTGACCAACCCTTTCAACCCGGAGGAGAATATCAAAGGTGGCTGTAGGTATCTGAAGTCGCTCATCAGCAGGTTTGGGGGGAATCTCCCGCTGGCCCTGGCCGCCTACAACGCCGGCCCGCAGGTAGTGGAAAGATACGGCTCCATCCCTCCCATTAAGGAAACCAGGGAGTATGTAAAGGGGGTCTTAAACTACAAGAACCTCTTTGACCTCATCTACCCATCCCTTTGATTTTAACCCTTAGCCCGGTTTATTCGTAGGTCCCCGCGGGTTATCTGCAAGGCTGAGCGGTCAGCCACCCTCATCTGGCCGCCCCCCGACAAGCAGTTATTACTCAGGTTACATTATAGTTTACATATTGGTATTTCATTGGTCATTGCGAGGAGTCCCATAGGGCTTCGGGACGACGAAGCAATCTCATAGTCTAAACCCCATTCAGAGGTTTGGATTGCTTCGCTGCGCTCGCCCCGTTAGATATCGATGAGATCTTAGAGATCTCAGGAGAATCTGACATTGAGAGAGATTATTATCTAACGGGGCTCGCAATGACAAGCAAACTACTTTATGTTCGCAGTAGTAAAACCAACCACGAAAACCATTAAAGGAAACCATCATTTCTGCCGATAATAGGAAATAGGATGAAGTTATTCAAGGATTTGGTTGCCATCTTGACGGGGGAGATAGAAAGCCTGAACGGGCTGCTTCTCCTCTGTGAAAAGGAGAAGGAATCCTTGGTGGCAGAGGATGTCCGCTCCCTAAACCAGGAAAACAGGGAACAGGAAGAGCTGGTCTCCAAACTGAAGGATGCCGAGCTGGCTAGGGTCAAAACCACCAGAGAGATAGGCCGGGCCTTGGGTTTGGGAGAGGAGGGGATTACCCTCTCGGAACTGTTGCCCCACTTAAAAGAGCCTTATGCGAGCAGGCTGAGACAGATGGGGAACAAACTAAACCAAGGGCTGAGAAAGCTCCAAGCCGTTAATCGAACCAATGCCCTCCTTTTAGCCAATTCCCTAAGGCTTATTCAGAAAAAGGTGGAGCTGTTGACTCAGATCGGGGGGGGGGACGATTCCCTCTATAGCCAAGAGGGGAAGATCGCCCCTAAGGGGATAAAGAGAAGAATTGTAGATAGAAAAGCTTAGGTCCAAAGCCTCTGGAGCCATTTTGAGCCAGGGGAAAACTGGTTAGGTAAGCCCCGCCAAGGCTCCTTGCGGGCTTTGGGCCTGGGCGCTGAAGAGGAGATTAAGATGAGCGGTCTGGTGGGTATACTTGATATAGGAAAGAGGGCCCTGATGACCTACAGGTTGGCTATGAATATCACCGGCCACAATGTGGCCAATGCCAACACGCCGGGCTTTTCCCGCCAGAGGCCGATTCTCACCACTACCCTGCCCATAGATTTTCGTCCCGGTCAGTTGGGCACTGGGGTAAAGGTAGACGAAATACAGAGGATGAGGGATCAATTCCTGGACCTCCAGGTGAGGGGGGAAACGAGCTCGGTGGGGCAATGGGAGGAGAGGCAGAAGTTCTTGGGGGAGGTGGAGACCATCTTCAATGAGCCTTCCGAGAGCAGCCTAAACAACGCCCTATCCGAATTCTGGAATAGTTGGCAAGATCTAGCCAACGATCCGGAGAATATGGCCACCAGGGTGAGCGTGCGGGAGAAAGGTCAACTCCTCTGCAACACCTTCCATAGGTTGAGATCAAAGTTGCGGAGGGTTCAGGAGGACATAAACCAGTCCATAAAGGGAAGGGTCGAGGAGATAAACTCATTGGCTCAGAGGATAGCCAAGCTAAACGGAAAGATCGTTCGCATTGAGATCAGGGGGGAAAATGCCAATGACTTGAGGGATCAAAGGGACCTTCTCATCGACCAATTATCCAAAATAGCCGATGTATCCACCGTGGAGCTTGCTGATGGATCAGTAACCGTCTCCATAGCCGGAAATTCCCTGGTGGAGAGGGTTAATACTGTGGCTTTGGGGACATCCGTTCGTTCCTCCACCTATGGCACAGTTTTCGATGTCACCTATGGCAAGAGTGAACGAGTCCTCAATTTCACCGATGGGGAGCTCAAGGGGCTTATGGACCTGAGGGATGAGGTGATCCCCCAATACCTGGAAGATTTAGACACCTTGGCCTCTACATTGATCACCAGGGTGAATTCCCTCCACTCCGCTGGCTATGGCTTGGATGGCACAACCACCGGCCAGGATTTCTTCTCCGGCAGTGATGCCTCGGATATTGGGATAGACCAGGCCATCCAGGGGGATGTCTCTTTAATTGCTGCCTCCACCGATGGTTCACCAGGCAACGGGAGCAATGCCTTGGCCATCTCTGATTTGGCCAATCAACTTACGATGAACGGTAACTCGGCTAGCTTTGGGGATTTCTACCAGTCTATGATGGGAGGCTTGGGCGTCCTCAGCCAGGAGGCCTCGCAGAATTATACGAACAACTTTCTTCTTCTTACCCAATTGGAAAACCATAGGCAGTCTGTGTCCGGAGTCTCCTTAGATGAGGAGATGGCCAATATGATAAATTATCAACACTCCTTTGAGGCCGCCGCCCGCATCATCAGCACAGTGGATGAGATGATGAACACAATTATCAACCAGATGGGAGTATAGTTCTTAAGGCGAAATGTAAAATTAAGTTCACCACGGAATCCTATACAATAGTCAATTAGCAATTAAACAATCAGCAAGTTAAAAGAAGGCTCGCTCGTTACTCTACTTCTACCTGGCTTTAGCCGGGGTTGATAGGGCTTTAGCCCGTCTAAAGGGTGAGTCAAGGGAGGGCCTAAAGGCCCTTGACCCGCACTAAAGTGCGGTAGAAGACTTCTGCCCAAGGCAACTGAAAAATTTAGTCGAGACAACAAGAGCCGGCAAGATTGAAGAATAGATGTTTTCGGCAACTTTCAAGTCTTTCTCCCCGGCAACTATTTGGGTTAAGAATACTGTGACTCAGAGGAGGTAGATATGCGGATCACCAACAATATGCTCTCCAGGATATTCCTGCTCAACTTAGAGAAGAATGCCACCAGGCTTATCCAGACACAGGAGAGGCTCTCCACCGGGAGGAGGATAAACCGCCCTTCCGACGATCCCATAGGCACCAGCAAGGCCCTAAACCTTCGGTTTTTGGAGAAGCAGAACCTACAGTACCAAAAGAACATAGAGGACGCCAGTAGTTGGCTGAATTTCAATGACTCTGCTTTAGGAGATCTCCAAACAGCTCTCATACGGGCCAAAGGGATAGCAATCCAGGGCTCGGACAGCACCCTTAATGATGAGGACAGAAAGGCTCTGGCTCAGGAGGTCAATCAGATCTTAGAACACATCCTCTCTATGGCCAATTCTAAATTCAAGGGGAAATATATCTTTGGTGGCACAGAGACAACTACCCCACCCTATACGGTAACCAGGGACGGAACTACCGGGGAGATCACCGCCGTGGCTCCTAACCCAGCGGGCTTAGATGGGGAGATGAAAAGGGAGATCGGCTCAGGGGTGCAGATTTCCATTAACATCTCGGGGGATGATGTCTTCACTAAGGATGTGGACATATTTCAGACCCTAATTGATCTCCGGGATGCTTTAAATGGGAATGACCCGGATCAGATAAGAGCCAGCTTGGATGATTTGGACACCTCCTCTGATCAGCTAATCGTAGCTCAAAGCCAGATGGGGGCTAAGGCAAACAGGGTAGAAACTGCCCTCTCTTGGCTGCAAGATGAGAACTTGAACATAGTTAAACTTCTCTCCGATACAGAAGATGCCGATATGATCAAGGAGATAGGTAATCTTCAGCAACAGCAGGTGGTCTATCAATCGTCTTTAGCCTTAGGAGGGAGAATACTTCTCCCCAGCTTAATTGACTTCATCAGGTAGGGGGGAAGGGATAAAGCTATGGCGCGGAGGGAAGCAATAGGCAGGGGGAATTCTCTGCTGAAGATAGGTCAAGTATCGCATCTGGTGGATGTGCCTATCTATACCCTGAGATATTGGGAGAGGGAATTCCCCGAAATATTGATCCCCTTGCGTACTCCAGGCGGCCAAAGGAGATATAACCAGGAGAGCCTCCAGGTTATCTACAGGATCAAGGAGTTGCTCAGGGAGAAGATGTATAGCCTGGCCGGGGCAAGAAGGATATTGGGGGAGGGGAAATAGGGACGCTTCCTATTTTTCTTCATAAGAAGGTGCCCGCTATACCATAGTTAGTGAAGGTGCCAAGGTATGTTGCTGATGGTTAGCTTGAGGTGGCATCCCGGTTTATTGGGGTGCCACCTTTTCCTTTGCCGTCAGAACAAGGGTTCTGACGGCAAAGTTGTTTGAATGTAAGGGCAATCACTCATTTTCCTCCATCTCTCAGGAATGCAGCGAAGCTTCGCCTCAAACCGTCCAGCTATGACAGCATAAACTGGGCGAAGCTTCGAATGTGAAATTCACCCCGTTAAATATTTGCTTATTTTACAAGGTTGAATCCTTCTTCTCATAACTCCGTTTCCGCCTCTCTAATTTTTGGTGAAACTTGCTATTTAACGGGGTGAAGAATTTAGAATTAAGAATGAAAAAACCTGAGGGTGAGGGGCCTGGGTCTAAACTCATTGTCCACGGTGATCTTATTCCTCTTGTCAAACATAGTTAATAATATGCGCAAGTGCTCCATCTCCTCCTGCTCTGAGGAGTTTTTGTTTTTAACGATATCAATAGTATCTAAAAGATCAGCTAAACCATCCAACGAATACCGAGACATCTGGCACGGGACGATGATAAAATCGCTGGCATAGAGGGCGTTAGTGGTTAAAACCCCTAAAGCCGGGGGACAGTCTATAATGGCAAATTTATAGGAATTTTCCAAACCCTTCATAGAATTAAGTAGAATAGTTTCCCTGAACATCCGGGAATACATCTGTTCTGCTCCTGAGGCTAATTTGATATGGGAAGGAGCTATATCAAGGTTCTCGATATAAGAAGGGATAACTACATTCTTCAAACTAAGTTTTGGTGTGATCATAACATCATGCATAGATTTTTCGAGGCTGCTGGGGTCTATGCCAATGCCGATGGTGGAGTGAGCTTGAGGATCCATGTCTATTAGCAAGGTTTTCTTACCAAGAGAGGCCAAACAACTGGCCAGGTTAATGGCTGTTGTGGATTTGCCGGTTCCACCTTTTTGGTTGGTGATACAGATTTTTTTCATAAGATTGCTGAGCTCATATTAAGTAAGTACTTGATATGCAGTATGTATAACTGAGTCAATACTCAATTTATACTGAGTTATTACCTAATATGAAGGGTATATGATTAAAAAGGGGCTGTCAAGGAGAAAATAGAGTGTCTTAAACACAGGTGGTCTTTTTTAAGTATAAGTTAAACTTAAGATTATACCGAATAGGATTTCGTTTTATCCCTAATTCTTTAAATCGGTTTTAGGTAAATTAGGTTGTGCAGTCGAGCTTAATCCCAGCTTCTTGCGAGAGTTCCAATAGGTAGCTGACAAATGCACTACACGTCACTAACATGTATTTCGCATCTCTAGATTGAATCTTAGACGCATTCAACAACTTGTGGCGGATACCACCTTCGTCACTTGTATAGCCGTACAACTTAATCCACGAGTTCTCTAATAGAGGGTGTAACTGCAAACCTTGACTCCTCAGACGTTTAATAGCCTTAGTAAGAGTTGCTTTTGGATCTTTTGTGATCAGACAAGCTAGAGCTTCGACTGCAGAAATGGCTTCCTTAATTGAATTTCGATAATCGGGATTCTTGCGATCTGTGAGCTTCTCTAAAGCACTGCGGAGATGTTCGTTCACTCCAGATAGAGGAGAAGTATCTTTGAGCGCGTTTTCTATTGCAGCAATTTCACCTTCACTGGTTATCTCTCCGATCTCGTTACCGATAAATCGGTAAGCTGAGAGTTCCCGTTCCATGCAAGAGTTGCATGACTGAATAAAGTGATTTTTGTTGAGTTCTAAAAGAGGAGATGGGAAATGCTCTGCAACGAATTCAAGGAAATCATAGACTAGATACCACTCTGCATCAAAGAACCATGCGCGTATCTCTTCCGTTGTATTGGGCCAATGGTCATCAAGGGTATCCAATGGTCGCTTGAAAAATTGAGTCCATAGTTGCTTAGAGAATTCTGAACGTAAACGCAAGCGGATAGGAGTGTTAAAAGGGTGGTGGCCATAACTTATAGGATTTATCAAACTGATTAACAAGGCATTCCACAAGCCAGTTCGAAGATCCGAATCCATCGATTCCTTTTGGATCTTTTTTTTGACTGGGACCAAGCCCTTTCGTTGTGAAAACCGCATGAAGTTTCCTCCAGTAGTATTCTTCAATTGAGTTTTTCAAGAGTTGTTCCGTCGAAGAAATAGAATTTTATATCACTGATGAGAGAACCATATCTGTTAAGCCAGCGCGCAGCGACTTCTTTGTCTTTTCCGAAAACCAAAAACTTATGGTCTGTGTTCACCTTTTCCAAAAGCCAGACGTATTCAGCGATACCACTCCATTTAGCGGCCGGTGTTTTAATGTTTTTAAGATATTTGGCATCTCCAACGTATTTTTGGTTTTGAGAAACCAAATCGAATTTCTTCTTGGCAGTGGCGGTCAAGTGAACTGTGCGCTCTTCTAGTTGAAGTCCCCATAGTTCTGAAAGAAATCTCCGCACAGTGTTTTCGAATTCCTTTGCCTCATCCATCTCTTTCACTTCGGTTTTCTCGGTTTCTTAAATCTTTGCTATAGCTGGAGAGGTCTCCATTCTCTTAAAGGTCTCCTCTCGTTTCTTATTAGTTATCTTGGCATAGATGGCCGTGTTCTGGATGTTCTTGTGTCCTAAGTGATCAGCTACATACTCTAAGGGTTGTCCATCCTCAAGGAGATGGGTGGCAATAGAGTGCCTTAGGCTGTGGACGGTGAAGTCTTCACTCAGTTTTGCCTTCTTGGTGTAGTGTTTAAAAAGCTGCTCGATCCTTCTTACTTTTAACCTTCCCTCTCTGCCGGTAAAAAGTGCAAAGTCATTGTCTCCTCTTTCTTTTAGGTATGTGTTGATTTTATTTCTTAATTCCCTGGGTATGGGATATTCGCCTGAGATCCCACCCTTGAGCCTGCGGATTACTATTCTGTTGCGGTCAAGGTCCAAATCTTCCAGGTTAAGATTAGAGGCCTCTTGCACCCTCAGGCCATAGAAGTAGATGGTATAGAAAAGCGCTAGGTCTCTTTTACTGCTTTTAGCCTTCTGCAGAAATTTTATGACCTGATCTTTAGTCAGGCATTTAGGTAGTCTTTGTTCTAACATTATTAGGGTCTAATTACGGGAAATGTATATTTTCTGCAATTGGAGTATATAGCTTTAATCCCTTTGTGTCAAGGGATTTTTAGGATTGGATGGGTGAAACTGAAGGCTAATTGCAGATTACAGTAAAAACTTGGGGTGGTTTTGGGTAATTAAAAATCCTGTTTCATTGCCACGGGAATACCCCTTGAAGTTCACAAAATATACCTTCGATTGTATTAAAAGGCGTTAAGTTTTATCGCGATCTTCAATTGTTTTTTTCTGAGCTTTTGGAAGGGCTTTATATAATTGTGCTATTCCCTTTGGTTGTGTGATCATAACTTGAGCGATGAGATTTACCAACTTGAATAGTTTGCCAGCGGTTTCTTTATCATCTTTTATGTCCATCTCTCCTGGATGGACTGCGTTGTTTCCAATCACACGGACAATGTCCAGTGCTTTCTGGGTTGTAGGGGGCAGCCCTTCTTTTACCAAGGCAGCAATATCACTATTAAGATTTTTACCAGGTTTACCTAATTGTTGACATAACTGTTGTATGCATAATCGAAGCAAGGCAGCTGCACCTCGAGGAGATTTATTTAAAATAGAAGACGCTTCCATATAATCATCTTGTATTTCTTGGCTAAGATCGGGATTTGGAGGCTGAATACCAGGGGTGTCAGGGAAGACCATTTTCCCTTCGCACCATATAGAATATCTATGACAGTGTTTACAAAAAGCCAACTTAACGGCAGGAGAACTTTGAAAACCCCTTCCAATATAGGTAAAATCATGCCAAGTCTGCTGTGCAAATGCACCACAATGCGGACAATTGAAAGCAGTTTTCTGAAAAGCTGGAGGTTCAAATGGTATCAATTTGTCTCATCCTTTTTTAGGGTTTCCTCTCATTTCTGCTTCAGTATTTTCATAAACAAAAAGACAGGATTCTTAACCATCCCGTTCAGATTGCCGTGACTTTCCTCTCTATCTGAATTATTTTATAATTACAGGAAGGTTTGGTATAATTATAAACTCAAGCACTACAAAAGGCAAGGAATAAATCTTTACCTTTGGGATTTTTGGGCCTTCGCTACTGAATTCTTGAGTTGCTATTCAATTATAATTCCTATTTTCTTTTAAGAGGCTGTTTAAAAATAGAATTTTCGTCCTATGATCAGAGGTTCCCATCCGGCAAATCAGTCCTTTTTTGAAAAAATGAAGACCTTGAGATAGCCGCTCTTTGACATATGTAAGCAGTAAATTGCCCCTAGGGCTCCCTAAGAAGGCAAAGTTATCCCATCTTTAGCTCTTATAAG
>Ga0307437_1000550_pt1 | contig 28936 bp, 23 predicted proteins | sample SalMarWE160390MG_FD_202146 | JGI IMG/M metagenome (GOLD analysis project Ga0307437, IMG submission 202146) | Salt marsh sediment microbial communities from the Plum Island Ecosystem LTER, Massachusetts, United States - WE1603-90 | ecosystem: Environmental > Aquatic > Marine > Intertidal zone >...
CAACTTTTCTAAAATTTAAAAATCAAAGTTCAAAAATTAATTTAACCACAGAAACGCGGAGAACAAAGAATTTCCACCACGTAGCGTAAAAATTTTTGGGTTGACAAAGGTAGATTTTTTGATAATTTTGAAGGGAGGCTAAATTGAAACTAAGATTCTTTTTAATCATTATTGCATTTGTTGCGATTTTATTTTCGTGCAGCAAGGATGATAACGGTCCTACTGGTCCAGGAAATAACGCCCCCATATTGTCTAATATTGGAAATCAAACCGTTACAGCAAGGCAGGCTAAAGATGTTGTACTTTCTGCGACCGATGCGGATGGTGATTCACTTGAATTCAGTATTCCAATAAATCCTGATTTCCTATCTATTTCTGGATTCTCTCAAGTTGGGGATACAGCAACGGCGACATTGGTTATAGCCCCAGATGAGACTATCTCAGGTTCTTTTTATGCTACTGTTCAGGTGAGCGATGGAGAAGGTGGTACGGATATTGACGGTTTTACGATTGAGGTTGCAGCCGCACCTGAAATAGGTGTATTCCCGGGTGTGGGAGCTGCAAAAATAAAATTGGGAGATACTTATAGTGTAGTTGAAGACCTTTATGGCATTCCGGATAGGTGTTTGACATTTCAATTTTATGACCCAAGCGAACAAACTTATGAATATTGGCATTATTTGCACTATGATTCAATAAAAGCAATATTTGAAATTGTTAATATTTACAAAGGTTATAATGAAAATGATGTTATTCTGTCTATTAAAGTTGAATATCCTTATGAAGGCGTCACTGAAGAACTTATAGGAATAGGGAGTTCGTTGAATGATGTTGTAGATGCTTACGGTGAGCCCCCGGGAGTGGGTACTGGTTCTATAAATTATTATGAATATGATTTTCTTGGTATCGAGTTTTATTATGATGAGGGGGATACCCTTGTAACCGGAATACAGGTCTACTATTCTGAATAAATTGAATTAGTGTGAAAAAAATAACAAGGCATGCATAATTGTAAACTACTATACTTAGTTTTTTTATACTTTCCTGGCGGGAGCTTTTTGCTCCCGTTTGGTTTTTTACCACTTTTCTAAAATTTAAAAATCAAAGTTCAAAAATTAATTTAACCACAGAAACGCGGAGAACAAAGAATTTCCACCACGTAGCGTAAAAATTTTTGGGTTGACAAAGGTAGATTTTTTGATATACTAATGGAGGAGGGATATAACAATATACAAAAGCGAACTAGAGGGAAAAAAGAAGCCTAAACTTCTTGGTCAAGTGTGGGTAGCAATCACAACAGACACTATAGTATTAGAACTAAAAGAGCATATGTAAGCCGGATAAAAAGATTCGACGAATTCGGAATTATGATGGATATGTTGTTAATGTTAAGAGTCTTATTTGGTCACCCAGACAAAAATGTATAGAAGTTTATACATCTTTTTATGATGGATTTGCTAATTCCATTATGATGTATAAACTGTGTTATATGGCTATGTTTGCTTGATAATTAGAAAAGCAATAATCCGTTCGTTTCTTTAAGCAAAAGAGCCAAAAGGAGGCTGAAATGAAACCAAGATTATTCTTAATCATTATTGTATTGGTCACGATTTTCTTTTCGTGTGGAAAGGATGATAACGGTCCTACTGGTCCAAAAAATACCGCACCCATATTGTCTAGTATTGAAAACCAAACCGTTACGGCAGGGCAGACAAAAGATGTTGTACTTTCTGCGACCGATGCGGATGGTGATTCACTTGAATTCAGTATTCCAACAAATCCGGGTTTTCTATCAATTACTGGATTATCTCAGATTGGGGACACAGCAACGGCAACTTTGGTTATATCGCCAGATGCGACTATCACAGGTACTTTTGATGCAACTATTCAAGTTAGTGACGGAGAAGGTGGAGTAGATAGTGAAAATATTACGATTGAAGTAACAGAGCCTGTCATATTTGAAAGTAATGATTTGGTGGGTACTTGGGAAGGACAAGTGGGCTCTAAATCAGTGACTGTAACAGTCAATTCATCTGGAGATGTGGAAATGTCAGGGGGTTGTGCCGTTATTGATTGTAATTGGACAATAAGCACTTCAGGAAGGGTTACAGAAACAGGGGTTGGAATCTTCACTGAAAATTTCCAGAACTGGGGTCAAGCTTCATGGGATATGCAAATGTCTGATGATAAAAAAGAATTGGATGGGTCAGTGTTTGCATTAGGAATTGGTCAGAGGTCAGTGCATCTAACAAAACAGTAATATATGATTTTACTTTGTATAGTCTACATAAAATAAGCCTTAGGAGAGTTAAAAAGCAAAATAGCCAAAAGGAGGTTGAAATGAAACATAGAATTTTATTAACCATTATTGTACTTATAACGCTGTCCTTTTCCTGTGGGAAAAACCCTACTGGTCCCGAAGAAGCTAGTTATAACCTCACTGATCTAGTGGGTACATGGGAAGGAGAAGCAGAAAATTCTTCTAACACTGTTTCTCTTGACTTAACTGTTGATTCTGAGGGAAAAGTCTCGGGGAGTGGTGTTAGTTCAGAATGGAGTATTAGTAGTACAGGTGAAGTAACAGGCGGTGGTTCTTTCGGGTTTATATCGGGCTCAAGTTATATCATTGCAAGCGCTTCGTGGTCTCTTCAACTTAACTCTGATAAAACAGAGCTGTCAGGAGAATTTGATGTAGCGTGTTCTGGACTTCACGATATGGATGTGAATCTTACGAAGCAATAGAAATCGGCAAATGCAAAAATAAAACCAATTGAAATATTTGCGTATAATATTTAATATTACAAAAGGAGGTGGTTTATGTATAATTTGTTGTTATTTCTGGTGATTTCCTTGTCCAGTGAAATAGGAAACCATCAAGTGAATACTTCTATTCTACAGGTTGAGGCGGGGAATGATAAGGTAGGGTTTTTTCCTGCCGCTAGTTTAGAAAAATTAGGAGATAAGAATATCCAGGAATTAAGCAGGGAAGAAGTCTCGAGTGAAAGGTTCGATTCTTCGAATGTTAGGTTCGTGGGTAATTGGCCTTTTGGCCCTTCCTACGCTGTGGAAGTTGATTCAACAAGAGAGCTTGTATTCTGCGGTTCGGGAGGAGGAGTTTATATACCTTTTTATGGTTAATTTACTGATCCTATTAGAAGGGAGAAAGTGTTTTATCTGTTAATTAATAATTAAATTTATTGAAGGAATTGAAGGAGGAAATTAAAATGATACAAAAACAAAATTACTGGTTATTTTTTGTATGTATGGTTCTTTTCTCTATTAGTTGTGAAACTATGCAAAGCCGGTGGGATAAAGCTGAGTCTATCAACACTATCCAGTCATACTCGGAATTCTTGAGATATAATCCTGAAGGAGCATTTTCAGATGAAGCTCGGACTAGGATTGAAAAAATAAAGTTTGAAAAGGCTCAAGTTCATAATACTATAGCTGGTTATAAAATGTTTCTTTTGGAATACCCAAAAGGAGTATTGTCAGATAGTGCTCGCTCATTAATAAACAATTTATTTTCTAAGAATTCACAAACTGAACTTTACTACGATGACTATTCGGTCGAAAGTGTATATTTCATTGACCAAATTGACCTCACAGACCCCCAAAGCCTTGTCTATGCTCAGATAAATGCTAGTGGTTTGGGGCCTCGCACTCAAAATTATTGGACGTGGTGCTTGGGCAGTTTGGGCGAAGAAAAAAACGTAAGAATAGCAGTTCAATTTAAATCGCCCTTTGATAAAAGTAGATTGACAAGAGTTTTTATAACTCATTTTCTCAAAGGAGATAACTATGATCGTTCCCCCACCGGATTTCATGGGGTAGAAGTTTTAGATGAGAATTGGAATAGTATTGCAAAAACAACTAAGAAGTTTGATACTGGCCCACCACCCTTAGGTGGTACACCTGGTATACTTGGTATAGCAGATATTAACTTTAGCGATAGTGATGTTATTGTAGGCAAGATATTCAGTATTGCACTGGATTCAAAAAATATGCAGAACCTTGGCATTGGTCTTGATAATAGCTCTTCTGGCCACAGCTATGCAGTATTAAAAGACAATATACAGATTAAGATTGAAGAAGAACCTGATTCTGTAGATTTTTTTAAGAGATATAATGATGGGAAATATGAATTTATGATTAGAGCAGTTGTTGAAGAAATTAAATAAATCTCTATCGTTCTATTTTTTGGTTATTGATAAATTTACTTTTTATTTAGCATTGTGCATGAAATCAGAATTTTAAAAGGAGGTTAAAAAGAATCTTATGAAATATTATTGGAAAACATTTAAGATCTTTCTTTTAGAGCTTTTTCTGGTTTCTTGGATGGTTCTAATTTCTAGTTGCGCTTCTATGAAGACGGGGGAAACTGAAGGATACGATATTGGAAGTTATAAAGGAGTTTCAAATATAGAAGTCCTTCAAATGAGTTTTACCGGTGTCAGATCAGCAAAGGCTGAGTTAATGACATTTGAAGTTCCTTATGAAAGGCTACCAGTTCGAGATAAGGGAATTGTTGATGCCAACAGCTGGTATTAAGAGGGAGATATGGTTACTATAAAATTTCAAAATAGTACAAATGAGTCCTGGATCTATACTCCTTCAGGCCATTGGCACAGAGTAAAATAAGATAAAGACTAATAGTAGATGTGGAGCTTCTATTCTACAGTTTCGACGGGTTATGCTGATCGTTAGACTTTCAATACGATAGCCGAGAAAAGTGAAAATATGGTGAATAAGTCAACAAGATTTTGGAACATAGGAGTTTTTATAGGAGTATTTCTTGGTTTTCTATTTGTGTCGTACTTGACAGTATCGAGAAAAGACTGTATACTTATTTATACTTAGTTTTTTCATACTTTCCTGACGGGAGCTTTTTGCTCCCGTTTGGTTTTTTACAACTTTTCTAAAATTTAAAAAACAATTAAAACAGGAAACAACAAATCACACAAATGCCACGAATTGCTTTAATATTTAGCAAATTTCAATCTCGTGGGGCGAGTCCTGAAGAATATATTCATCATGGGATTATCGCATTTCTAGATATGGGATTACTTAACAAGTATCAGTTTATTATTTGCCTCCTTGTTTCCGGCTTTTAACCTTAAGAAGTATATTCCTCCGGGAAGTTTCTCGCCCGCGTTATTAGTGCCATCCCAAGTCAATTGGTGAATCCCCGTTGGTTTCTTACCTGAATAAAGCTCTTTAACTTTTTGTCCAAGCATGTTATAAGCAGTTATATTTACCTCGGAACTTTTTGGTAACTCATAATTTAAAACTGTTTCGCTGTTGAAAGGATTGGGAGTAGGATTGGATATCGTAAATACATTGGGTATTATTTCCTCTTTTATTCCGGAACTTTCGTTATATTTGATGATATAAAAACCATCCTCTCCGTCTGTAACATAGGCTAAACTGTCAACCACGTGGACGTCGTATGCATAATCCTCAGTATCGTAGTACCCGATTTCCACCGGATTAGTCGGGTCGGATACGTTTATTATACGTAACCCACCATCACCATCCGCAATGTAGGCTAAATTATTGGCTACTTTAATTTCTATGGCATACCCATCCGTATCATAAGATCCAATTTCTACAGGATGAGCCGGATCGGCTACATTTATTATACGTAGACCATCCTCTCCGTCCGTAACATAGGCTAAACTATCAACCACCTGGATGGATATGGAATACCACCACGTGTCATAGGTTGCTATTTCCACCGGATTAGTCGGGTCGGATATGTTTATTATGCATATTCCATCAAAACCATTTGCGACATAGGCTAAATTTCCAATAACATGTACACCATTGACACAATTTTCCGTATCGTATAACCCAATTATCACCGGATTAGCCGGGTCGGATGCGTTTATTATATGGAAGCCATTTGAACAGTTTGCAACATAGGCTAAACTATCAACCACTTGTACATCACGGGTATATCCCGTGTCACAGGCCCCAATCTCCATCAGGTTTGTCGGGTCGGATGTATTTATTATTCTTAACCCCTTTGAACCATCCGCAACATAGGCTAAACTGTCAGTCACGTAAACATCCCAGACTTCACCCCCCATTTCGAAAAACTCAATTTCCGCCGGGTTTGTTGGATCTGTTGTGTTCATTATGCGTAGACCATCCAAGTAGTCCGCAACATAAGCCAAACTATCAACCAGGTAGACGCCTGTGGCTCTATTCCATGTATCGTAGGAGCCGATTTCCACCGGATTAGTCGGGTCGAATGCGTTTAATATACGAAGGCCGTTTAATTCATCCGCAACATAGGCTAAACTATCAACTACGTGGACGTCGAAGGCTCTGCCTCCCGTAACAACGTAGGAGCCGATTTCCGCCGGATTAATCGGGTCGGATACGTTTATTATGTGTAGACCAGCCGAGTCATCCGCAACATAGGCTAAACTGTCAACCACGTAAACATCCCAAGCTTCACCTTCCGTATTATAGAAACCAATCTCTGTAGGGTTTGTCGGGTCGGATGAATTTATTATACGGAGTCCATCCGATCTATCCGCAACATATACTAAATTACCGACCACGTAAACGCCCCACGCTTCGTCTCCCGTTTCATAGGAGCCAATCTCTACCGGATTTCTCGGGTTGGATACGTTTATTATGTGTAAGCCATTGTAGTAATCCGCAACATAAGCTAAGCTGTCAGCCACGTAGACGCTTTGGGCATATCCTTCGTTATAGAAACCAATTTCCAGCGGGTTAGCGGGGTTGGATATGTTTATTATTCGTAGACCGCTCAGGTAATCTGCAACATAGGCTAAACTGTCAACTATGTAGACGCCTATGGCTCTGTCTCCAGTATCATAGAACCCAATTTCCTTCGGATTTGTAGGGGTTGTTGCGTTTATTATGCGTAAGCCATTTTCTCCATTCGCAACATAAGCAAGTGAGTCTTTTATATAGATTGCCTCAACTACGCCGGGACATCTGAGTTTACCCAAAGCTGTTAGATTTGATGGATCTGACACGTTTAATATTCTGAGATAACTACCATCTCCTATAAAAGCGAGTGTATCTTTTGTGGTATCAACGAAGGTTGCAAAAGATGGACCGCTAAAGCATCCACCGACAAGGGTACAATTAAGTGAATCCGCCCTGAGCTTCCTACTCGATGTTCGGAACTCAGAGTTAAGACCTTTTTTCATCCTTATCCTTTCAGGTGAAGTTTGTGCAAATAGACTAACATTCCCGAGAAATAAAATAAATATTATAATAGTAATTTTAACGAAATGTTTCATACCTCCTCCTAAATTGCTTATAATATTATAAGGATTTCCTTTGTTTTGTCAAACACTTTATTCGTGACATTTGTGTGATTTGTTGTTTCTCTTAGTTTCGGTGGGTGTGGGTTTTAAACAACACATATATTTTTTTGTTTTTTTCTTTGTGCTCTTTGTGGTTAATTGAGTCATGAGTCGCGCGTCGTGAGTCCTGAGTCGAAAAAACAACAAAAAATCCATGTGTATCCGTGTGAATCCGTGGCTATTGTTCAGGGTATAGTAGGTGGGGTATAGGGTATAGAAAAAATTACAAATAAAAAATCCTTTCAGATCTGCGTTTATCTGCGTCCTATTATTGGGTGTGGGGGGTTATTTCTTTTTCTTCTTCAATTCCTTCAGTATCTCTGAAAGCAATTTATTGCTTTTTTGTGCCAGTTTATGTGATTTTTCTATGAGCTGCATCTGTTTTTCACTCAAGTCGTAAGCGTGATTTAAATATCTTTTATTTTTTTTCTGCACGTTAAAGGCAATTATCAAAATAAAAATAACAAAAAGCAAAAACAAAAATGGCAGATAATTGAGAATATCCAGGAAAAAACTCGCTGGGATTTTTTCCTTCATCCTGCCGTAATATTCCTCATCTGACAACCATTTTTCTTCCTCTGTATCGTAATATAGTATATTGTCCTGAATCCAGGCGGAATAACTATAGGAATATTTTTCTAAAAAATCCTTCGGTAAATTAACAAGTTCAACCTCCACGACACCCAAAATAAATCCACCCTCAAAACTTGAAGTTTGTTTATCTACGGTAACATTTAGAATTTTTAACTCACCGTCAAAAGGGAACCGTTCTGTTTTAAAGCGGTAGCGATTTTTTGAAAGCTTCTCAAAGGTGAGGGTTTTCGGGTCTCTTTTCTGAAAACTCTCCCAGGCTTCAATTAGAGATTCTTCCGTTGGAATTGCAAACAAAATTGCCGGTACAAACAAAAAGAACAGACTCGTAATAACAAAGAAATACGGTCGTTTTTTATTCATCTAGAATTCCCCTCTTTTATATAAAAATCCCAAAACATATTTTTTTCAAGATTGTTATTCTCAATATAAGTCGAAAAAGAAGGGTGTCAAGTTGTCTCCCCCAACTCTACAAAAAAGTCTAACCACAGAGAGCACAGAGAACAAGAAAAAGAATTACGTTGTTTTACCCATCACCTCCACCCCAAAAAGTTATTTAACCACAAAAAGCATTAAATACAATAAATCCAACATTCTTTTTGAATTTATGTTTTAAAAAAACACACGAAAAAATCAGAAATTCTTTATGAAAAAAGCCGCCCCTAACGGAACGGCTTTTTTTGGTTTTCGCTTTTTTACTATCTTAAAACTGTAATCTTATAAACCTCAGGTTTGTTCTCTCCATTCTGTGGGATTCTAAAGAAATAAATTCCGGATTTGAATTGACCAAAGTTAATTTGTTCTTTTCCTCTTTTCAGCTTATAGTCTTTTTTCTCTACAACTCGTCCTGCAATATCGATAAGTTCAATGCTTGCTTTTCTATCATAACTGGAGGAAATATTTAGAATAGCGCTGCCTGTTATAACAGAAGTAGCAGGTTTAATATAGTTTTCGCATATCTCTTCGGCGTCAATTGCGCTTGTGTCTTCCGCAGTTTTAAACACTGCTATATACCCAATATCTTCCGCAGTATGCTCAACTTCTAAATCCGCAGACTGTTCTTCTTCTACTTTTACTGTTACCTCAGTATTGGTTAGATCTTTATAACGTAAACTTGCCGGGTCGCTTTCTATTTCACATCGGGATTTTATCATATCGGCTCGAAATGTTTGCATACCGGCAAGGAATATAGGTGCGTTTACGGTGTCGATAACAGGAAATTCAATGGTATTCCATTCATGATTTATCGCGGGAGTTTGTCCGGATGTTGTTCTGGAAGCCGTGAATATTTCGTTATCGTTTATTCTTCCGGTTCCCGTCCGTATTGCGATATAATGGATAAGCTCCGGTTTATCATGACCCGGTCCATGTAAATCTTCATTATTTTCTTCGTTTTGAATCATAACTTTAAACCCATATAAAGTTACATCTTTTACCCGGGTTACCAATGAGAAATCAAGGTTATCTGTAACTGTCTGAGTAAGTACAATTATTCTGCTACAACATTTAAAACCCCTGGATTTAAAATTAACTCTTACCCAATTCTCGTACGTAGGACAGCAAACCCGACCGGCTTCCCAGGTTTTACCACCGATCCTATGTACACCTTCTTCCATCGCCAAAAAGGAAATGGTTTCTTCGCCGTGAATTCCATCAAGATAATCCCATTCCTCCATTTGAAACTTAAACCCATTTGGTTCTACATCTTTAACCCTTATAGTCGTCGGGCTGCTATCATTACATGAAGGGAGTCCCATTACAACAATAGGATTACTGTATGTTTCCGGGAAGTCAACAGTGTGCCACTGGGAACGGTCGGACTGACTTACCGAAATCTTTTCTGCCAAAAGCTTAGGACCTTGAACCGTTACTTCTCCTTCATAAGGCAACATATTTTCTTTCGTAACAGTCGCACTCATTATTCCTCCTGTGGCGGGATTAACTTCCAGATTCAAATGCCCATTTTCATCGGTGTAACCGCGTTCATAAACTTCATCCTCTTTCCAGAGGCAAACGTATGCATCCATAACGCCCGTCAAACCACCATCTTCAGTCACAGTTATAATCATATTTTTAAACCCCGGAGTTATAAGTGTATCATGGTAAACATTTATCCTTTCAGGAACATCAGTCCAAACTCTCATCAAAGGACATCCGAAAAGACTGTAACCATGATATATAGTCTGATAAGGATGTATTTCAGTCTTAGTCAGTGCCACAGCAGCTCCTATTCTGGTAACATTATCATTAAAAAGTTTATCCAGTAAACGGTTATGGAGTTCTCGATTACTTATAAAGCCTGCCCCCCTTGTAAAACCAATATAGGCAGGACCGCCTTTATCAGGTGGGAGGATAAAAGCCTCCATAATTGAAGGTCCATAGCACATATTCCAGTACTCGTAATCAAAGTTCCTAAAATCATAAGCTGCATGATAGCAGGAATAAATAGCCATCACTCCATAGTAATCCTTATTAACGAGGCAATCCAATCCATTTCCGTCTTCTACTCTGCAATGACCACCCTGATTTACCCAATGAACATCACAGTAATCACGACTCGCAAGAAAATCCCTATACTCACTTGGATTATTATTACCGGGAGCGGAAACTGTGAGATTGTCAGGGGACCCATGACCGAAAAAAGCAAAGAAGCCAAAATGTTCGTTCATCTTATTAATTACATCGCTTCCTTTTGGCAAATGCCCGTCATCGTTCTCAACCATTGTTAAATCGTTGGAAATCCTTGAGGGAATGGATCCACCTGAAACGATATAGTCCGGGTACGATCTCATCTGGTCTGCTGCTGACCAGAAGAACTTAGTAAGGTAATTTACGTCCTGTGGATTTTCATAACTGACTAATTTCTCAAACCAGTTTTCGACTTCTTCCGAGTTCTCACAGGGAATGCGTCCAACATACAACTCAGGCTCGACATCAATAGAATCATGACGTGGTTCTCCGTAATATTCATCTCCGTCAACGTTCCAATTCCCGTTAAGGTCAGAGTAATACAAATCTGAAGGTGCTATTACTACGGGAGATGATGGATCTGAAATATAGGAACTGGGAGTAACTGTTCCATAACGCACCGGGACGATAGTCTCATCCCCTCCAAGTAACACCCATTGAGCGCCATCTTTATATTTGTCCATAAGAAAACCCCGTATTGCGCCTGCCGAATCGCAAATATTTGAAACAGAATCACAGGAATAATTATCTAAAATTTCATCAACTGAATAAATCTTTGCCACAAAACCTTTCTTAGTTATATAATCGGCTACAGGTTCGAAAGCTACCTTCAAATCCTGATTTGTTATTATTATATATTCAGACGGAAGGTCGGGTCCTTCCGAAGAAGTTAAAAATAAAGGTATTAAAAACAGCATTAAACTCCGTAAAATTGAAAATTTTCTTCCTGACCAGTTCATTCAAGCCTCCTTAATAACCTAACAGCACAATTTTCTTGTTAGCCTCAAAATCTTCTGCTCGTAGATTGCAAAAGTAAATCCCATTTGGAAGAATATTGTTCAGCTTATTTTTCCCATTCCATTTAACTGTATATATGCCGGCTTTTTGCTCTTTATTTACAAGGGTATTAAGAACTCTCCCCATCGAATCATAAATATTAAGATCTACCTTGCTTTTTTTGGGTAAGCTGTAGCTAATTTCAGTCGCTTGAGATGGAGAGTTGAGACTTTTTACGAAGAGGTCAAATTTATCCGGCTTTTCTTCATCTACTCCGCTAGAAAAAACATAAACATCTAACGAGTCTTCGTCATCATTTCCCTGCTCATCTTCTACTTTTACGTGTATGGTGTGCCAACCCCCACCTTCTCCTGTGTACCAACTTCCATTATAGTCCATTCCGTTTGTAACTATATAATAAAATTCTCCGTGTGGGTATATATGTGTACGATGTGTATCGTACACACAGTATATATCCCAGTCGGCGATCCCTTCTTTAAAGATAAAACTAGTATCCCAAGATTGATCATCTATTCTATACATCAATTTATAAACTCCATTATTAGGGTCTGCACCCTCCGGATAGGTTGTAAACTCACTTGCATGCACTATAATATCAACATCGGTGTTGCTAGGTAAAGGTTCAGATAAATTATCGATAACACTTCCATCGATTGTGAAAAAGATACCCTCAATAGTGGGGTCGTCTATATCTGTATAAAGCGGTTCAAAACAGGTCCAAGCTTGAGCTTCATAACCGGAAAGCAGTAACGGATTTTTCCCGGTTTCAGGCCCTGTTTGATACTCTGCTCTTGAAGTGAAATGTAAATGGTCATCGTAACTCAAGGCTACTATTGTTGTATCTGTTAACCATGTTGATGAGTTTACTTGGATATTGGTAAGATGTAAGAAGTCATGGTAGTTAGCATGAACCGAAGTACCTGTTGTATACCATACATACTCGGCTCCAACTCCATAGACATTGTTAGAAACCCCGCTTAGAGGAAGTATATCTACACCATTATGAAAATGATCATTTTCGTAATAGCCATCTCCACTCGGTGGTCTATATTCCCCGAAAGTTGATGTGACCTGTTGAGGACCTTCATTATCCCAGTTTATTTCTCTACCAAAAGGCCATTCTAAGGAAAGGAGGCTAGCTGGATAAAAGATGCATACTATCATAATAATTATTGTTGAGGACATTCTCATTTTTTCTCCTCAGTTATAATTTTGGCAATTACTGACTTCCCATTTTTTTTATCTGTAATTCCTACTATCAAGTCTTCTTGAACCCAATCAATAGATTCTACCTTTATACTACTTCCAGCGGAATATTCTCCACAACCAAAGATACCTTCAATTACATTGCTTTCCCATAGTGAGTTTCCACTTCTATCAACAACAAAGAACCGCAGGAAAAGATTATATCCATGCTTCCCATAAATTTTCTCTGTTTTTTTAGTAACAATGAACACTTTACCGTTATTAGAAACAGATACACTCGAAATCGGATTTGGAAATTTCTTACTCATAATTTCTTTTTTTTTGTCTATATCTATAAGTCTTAAGTCATTCTCGATAGAACATGCGAGATAGTTTTCATTATTCGAAAAGGAATAGACTTTACCAAACCCATAAAATCTTAACCAGGGTAAGTTCATTACGAAATTACCTTCCTTATTGAAGAGAAAACCACCACTCTGAGCAAGCGGGCTATCACTTCTTTTTTCTCTGAGTTCTTCCAAACCTTTCATTGTATGTGTTCCTCCGCCGACATAAGAACCTTTGGGAGAAATTATAACCCAGTCCATCAAGTATCCTTCAAGAGGTTTTTTCCAGATAACAGTAAATGTGGAATCTAAAAGTATTATTCCTGGATTAGAGCTTTTTCCTGGAAGTTTTTGGTAAAAATGCGGAGGTAATTCCATATATCCAACACCTATATATTTCCAGTTTTCTGAAAAGGTAAATTGTGGGAGAAAATACCCATATAATTGTGATGATATGTTTTTCATAACAAATCCTTCTGAATTATAAAGTTTATAAGTCATGCTGTACCCCACGCCTTCTCCATAGAGTATATTCCCGTTTTTAGGCGAAACAAAAATAGTATAATCAGAATCATAGGGAAGTTCCCATGGCTCCTTACGCCAGAGCATTTTCCCTTCATCATTATACACACTTAAATTTGTTTCTTCTAATTTCCCATATTCTGCCTCAAACTTCTCTCGAACAAGTTTGCAAAACTTTTCTTCATTTTCTTTCTCCATTTTTCGTATTTTATCTCGAGGAAAATAGAGTTGAGTCATATCGGAGTAAAAATAATCCCAGTTAGTTCTTTGCAGTACCGCAAAGTAATTACCACCCTCTGATATATAGATTTTTTCACTTTGAAAAGGAGTCTCTACTGATCCCTGTATACTTGTCCTCATACTTCCCTTGGGTGAAAAAATCCTGATTTCTTTATTTACCTTTCTGAAAACCTTTTTATCATCATATCTTTCATGTTTATATTCCCTTTCCACGGTAAAATCATCCCTTTCTTTAAAGACTACTATTTTTGGATAATACATTATACTGCCATCTTTTTCATATGAATCGAAAGCAACCTCATCGATTTTCTTATCAAATTTCTGTTCATAGATGACCTCAAATTCAGAATTTGTCGAAAATTGAATCGCGTGGACATCACATCCAGTTAAAATAAAGAAAAGAATCATGAGTGATTTACTAATATTGTTCATACTTACCTCCTTATCTTTTTTGTAAATTACTTTCTATAAGCCCTTCTTTGTAATTTCGTTCTTAACACAAAAATTTGATTTAAAAAAAACATTGCACTTTATAGTATACGAAAATATTTCCGTATGTCAAGGTATTCGGTAACATGCAGTTGCTGTTGACCCTGTGTCACCGATGCGATTACCGAAGAATAATCGCTTTCTTTCTGTAAACCTTATCTCCGATCTCCACCCTGACAAAATAAATACCTTTATGTCCATTCCAGTTGATAGTATATCCACCGGGAGATCTTATTCCGTATATTAGTTTTTCCATTCTCTGACCGAGAACATTGTATATCTCAACTTTTACATTTTCCCTTGCCGTAAGAAAATACTGAATGCTAATTCCGTAATGTATATTAATTATTGAAACTCCTTCTTCTACAATTTTATTCTCTTCGATTCCAGATTCTCCAGTATATCTAATGATGTAAAGACCATCTGAGCCGTCCGCGACATAGGCTAAACCGTTAAATACGTAGACGCCATGGGCGCTACTTCCCGTATCGTAGAATCCGATTTCCACCGGATTAGTCGGGTCGGAGGCGTTTATTATTCGAAGACCACTCTCGCCATCCGCGACATAGGCTAAACTGTCAACCGCATGGATGCCGTAAGAATAACCTCCCGTATCATGGTAGCCAATTTCCACCGGATCAGTCGGGTCGGATGTGTTTACTACGCGAAGACCATCGTAGCCATACGCGATATAGGCTAAACTGTCAACCACATGAACGCCACGGGCACTCCCGGTCTCATAAAATTTATAGAACCCGATCTCCACCGGATCAGTCGGGTCGGATACGTTTATTATGCGGAGGCCATCAGAGCCATCAGCGACATATGCTAAACTGTCGACCACATGGATGCCGTAAGAATTACCCTCCGTATCATAGAACCCGATCTCCACCGGATCAGTCGGGTCGGATACGTTTATTATGCGGAGGCCATCTGAACCATCCGCGACATAGGTTAAACTGTCAACCACGTAAATGTCCTGGGTTCCACCTCCCGTATTATAGAACCCGATCTCCACCGGATCAGTCGGATCAGATACGTTTATTATTCGAAGACCATCTGAGCCATCCGCGATATAGGCTAAACTGTCAATCACGTGGACGCCGTAAGAATTACCCTCCATACCATAAAACCCAATTTCCGTCGCATTAGTCGGGTCAGACGCATTTAATACGCGGAGACCACCCTCGTAGTCTGCGATATAGGCTAAACTGTCTATCACCTGGATATCCATGGTTCCGCTTGCCGTTTCGTAGGATCCGATTTCCATTGGATTGGTCGGGTCTAATACGTTTATTACGCGAAGACCATCTGAGCCATACGCGACATAGGCTAAACTGTTAACCACGTGGATGTCCTGGGTTCCACCTCCCGTATCATAGAACCCAATTTCCACCGGATTAGCCGGGTCGGAGGTGTTTATTATGCGAAGCCCATCCGAACCATATTCTACATATGCTAAACTATCAACCACGTAGATGCTGGAGACTCTATCTCCTATATCATAGGACCCGATTTCCACCGGATCAGTCGGGTCGGATACGTTTATTATACGAAGACCATCTGAGCCATCCGCGACATAGGCCAAACTGTCAACCACGTGGACGCCGTAGGCTCTATCCCCCGTATCATAGAACCCAATCTCTACCGGGTTAGTCGGGTCGGACGCGTTTATTATGCGAATGCCATCGTATCGATCCGCAACATAGGCTAAACTGTCAACCACGTGGACGTCATAAGCCCAATCCCCCGTATCGTAGAAACCGATTTCCTCTGGATTAGTCGGGTCGGACGCGTTTATTACTCGAAGGCCACGATGACCCTCCGCGACGTAGATTAAACTGTCAAGTGCGTGGACGCTGTAAGAATAACCCCTTGTATCATAGAACCCGATTTCCACCGGATTAGTCGGGTCGGACGCGTTTATTATGCGAAGGCCACTCTCGCCATCCGCAACATAGACGAGGGAGTCCTTCACGTAGATATCTTTAACCACACGGGGACATTTTAGTTTCCCCACTGTGGTGGAGCTCGAAGGGTCTGACACATTTAGTATCCTTAGATAACCACCATCCCCTATAAACACAAGTGTATCTTTTGTGGAATCGATAAAAATTGTGTTACACGGACCACTGAACCATCCACCGACAAGTTCACAATTCTGAGAATCCCCTCTGAAAGAAGTCGGACTCTCGATTGGATGTCTTACATCCCTTTCGTCTTTCCCTTCAGATGCTTGGGCAAAAAAAGCAATTCCAGGAACCAATAAGCATACAAAAACTGAAACTTTTATAAATTCTCTCATACAACCTCCCCTTTATTCCTGAAAACTCGATTATTTATATCCTTTTGTTGTTTCTAACAACCCGTTCGTACAGAGGTTAACGATCTTGCCATATAGATATATTATTACATTAGTTCCAAATATTAACCTTTTTACATTATTTATCTAATTACCCCTTTATTATATTATAACTTTAGGTATTTTAATTACGTTGTCAAGTAATTTTCTTTGTTGAGTTTTTTTTCTGTGTCTTTATATGCGTTGTGGCTATTATTAAGGGTATAGTTAAGAGGGTATAGTATAGAAAAAACAACAAATAAAGAATCCTTTTAGATCTGTGTTTATCTGCGACTATGAGAAAAAGTCAACCCCTCTTCTTATTTTTATCCAAAAACCTTTTATATTCTCTAATTTTCCTATCATGAGAAGTTTTATTCATATATCGGTAATACTCTCTGTCTCTAAGCATATAATACATTGCTACAAACATCTTCCGTACAACTGCCGTTCTCGTTTTACATGCACCTTTTCCTTTTTTTAATCTATGATAAAAGTCATCTATAAAAAGGCTTTCTCTTCTGAAATGATTTATCGATTGCAGCATTAGTTCCATCGATAATTTTCTTCCGCTTTTCTGTGTTTTCCCAGTTTTTACCTTTTTATTCGACTCTTCTGATCTGGGAGTGCTTCTTAGATACTTGCTGAATTGCTTCGCGTTTTGAAATCTTTCTACAGTGGCATAATCTGATATTAATCCTAAGGCTGTAAACACACTTATACCACTTATACTTACAAGTATATCTATATCGGCTAAAAAAGGTTCTCCGGTCAATAGTATTTTTTTCTTTATTTCCGCTTTTTTCTCTTCTAATTTGGAAAGAACATCAAATAAGACTTCCACCTGTATCTTATATTCTTCATCCAGGTCTATCGGTTTTAAACCTGTCATTATTTCATCGAATATATGTTTTTTACTATATGGTTTTAAATTCTGTTTGAATAGAGAGTGTATTCTGTTCTTATTCATGTTTATTTCTCTTTTTATAAGACGGAAAGTGGTGAATAATGACCTTAATTTTCTTATTCTTTCTTCAACCACATAAACCTCAGGAAGGAAGTCTTTATCCGTCTCAACATGATACTTTCCCATCTTTGCCAGTTGTCTGGCATCGACTTTATCGGTTTTCTTACGACTATCTGCTATCGCCTTAAATTTAAAAGGATCGATGACTATAGTTTTTTTGACCTTATCTTTCAATAAATCGGTAAAAGCAAAAGTGGGTGTTGAAGCTTCCAGGAAAACATAATCATCTCTTTTTAATTTTCTTTTGAAATTTTCGTATTCACTCATATAATAAGATTTTAGGGTCTCTTTATTCGTCTTATCTCTAAAAGCAGCAGTAAACTTATCGCTATGTAGATCTACTCCGATATACGCCATGGTAACTCCTCCTTTTTTAAGCTTTTCTCTTGACTAAATCCACACAGCATATTAAATTTGCTATGCGACTATTCGGGTTGGCTGTCGTACTCTTTGTGCGGCAGCTCCCAGTTTATGTATTCAGGAGGTGGTTGTTAAACGTCCTTCGGGCTTAGTATAAGATTTATACTTTCCCAGCAGATAACCAACCACCTTCTGCGTTTAGTCAAGTTATCAGAAGAATATTACCACCGCCTGAATAATCAAGATCTCTTCTCATTATAAACGTCCTAACTTAGGAGTTGGGATTTTGGATTTGGGATTTAGTTGAAACAACAAAAAAATCTCCGTGGTCTCTGTGAGTTTGTTTTTTCTCTGTGTCCTCTGTGGTTAAAAAATGGGGATGGGGGGTAAGTTTTCCTCTTGATTTCTACTCCTATTCTTACTAAAATGTATGTATGCTGAAGAAACTCGGGCGGTATCTCTTTAAGTATAAAACCTTACTTGCTTTTCTCATCATCGTTATGGTGCTCGTTGCCATTTTAAGTGGATTTACGATAGGTATGATAACTCCTATTGTTTCAGCAATATTCGGGGAAGAAAATACAAGTGGCGGGCCCGGTATTTTGCGCTGGCTGATTGATTGGATCACGGAGGGGGACAGGATGAGTTCTTTGATGAGATTGGCTGTAACTCTTGTTGTTATTTATGGAATAAAAGCTCCTTTTACCCTTCTTTTATATTTTCTTTCCGATTCTCTCGAGCAGAAAACAATTTCCGATATACGAGTTGAAATGTTCTCGAAGCTAACTGAGCTTTCCTTTAAGTTTCACTCAGTAACAGAATCAGGCAAGCTACTTTCAAAGATTACAAATGATACGGAAAAAATCGAATTTGCCTTAAAAAGAGGCGTTATAGACCTGGGGCGTAACTTATTTCTTCTGCTCGTATATGCGGGATTGGCTTTGTGGGCGTCGTGGAGGTTGTTGTTAATATCACTTGTACTTATTCCATTTATTCTTTTTGTGGTACAGTTTATAGGTAAAAGGATCCGTGGTCGGTACACCCACCTTAGAAAACAGAGAGCTTTTTTGAATGCTTTAGCTTCTGAGATGCTTTATGGAATAAGAATAATAAAGTTGTTCGGGATGGAGAGGTATGAGATAGAAAAATTTCGAAGAGAATCTGATATATACCGCAGTAGTTACGTAAAGGGTAATTTGCTAAAAGGTCTTTTGCCTGTTTCCGCGGAGTTTTTAGGCGCAATTCTAGCGGGGATTATACTGGTTTTTGGCGGATTTTTTATTTTTAAAGGTTTCATAACTCCTGATAAGTTTCTTATCTTTCTTGGTTGTGCGGTTCTCTTGCAGCAGCCTGCCCGGCAGATAAATTTATCGTACGGAGATCTTCAGCATGGTTTGGCTTCTATGGAGAGCGCTCTTGAGATTATTGAGGCAACCGAGACAATTAAAGATTCGGGTACACTTATCTTCGATTTTTTTAAATCTTCCATTAAGTTTTCAGATGTTTCCTTTTCTTATGACAGCAAAAGCTATGCGTTGAATAATATAGATCTTACGATAAAAAAAGGAGAAACGCTGGCTATAGTAGGTCCTTCGGGTTCGGGTAAGACAACTCTTGTTCAACTGATTCCCAGATTTTTTGATTCGCAGGAAGGTAAAGTAGAAATAGACGGAAATGACATAAAAGAATATACTCTTTCCGGCCTTCGCCGTCAAATAGGTATGGTCCCTCAGGATGTAATACTATTTAATGATTCCGTCAGAAATAATATTAAATATGGAAAGATAGATGCTTCCGAAGAAGAATTGCATGAGGTTCTTATAAAAAGCCACCTGGAAAATTTTGTAAAAAGACTCCCTGCGGGATTAGACACAATTATTGGTGAAAAAGGGGGAAGGATTTCCGGAGGAGAAAAGCAGAGAATTGCAATTGCCAGGGCTCTGCTTAAAGATTCACCTATTTTGATTCTGGATGAAGCGACTTCTTCGCTTGATTCGGAATCCGAAAAACTGCTCCAGGATGCTATGGCAGAATTGCTTTATGGAAGAACTGCAGTGATAATTGCGCATAGACTTTCAACAGTGATAAACGCTGATAGAATTGTTGTTCTGAGCAATGGAAAGATATTAGAGGAAGGGACACATGAGACGTTGTTGCGCAAAAAAGGCTTGTATAAGAAACTTTACGATATACAATTTAGAGATTCGAAAAGTTCAGGTAAATCCTAATTAATTTTTCCACTATATTATCCCAGGAATATTCTTTTATAAGATGGTCTTTGAAATTTTCACCCATTTTTACTATTTGATTTGAAGACATCTCAATTAAATTCTCCATATTTTTTGCCAGTGATTCTTCCGAATCTTTCTCGAATATGAAACCATCTGTTCCATGCCGTACCGTTTCTTTTAGCCCGCCCGTTTTAGATACTATAACGGGTTTCTTAAAATATCCGGCTTCAAATAATGTTATACTTTGAGAGATGTTTTTATGAGGAAGAATTACCGCGTCGACGTTTCTGTAAATAAGTCCCAGCATAGAGTAGGAAGGGTAAGCCACTAATGAGTAAAGGTTCTTTATTTCTTTTTTGATTTTATCTTTTACGATTACGCTGTAATTGAGTTTCTTTTTATTTGAAATATTAATTGCAGATAGAAGAGTTTCGAATCCCTTATATTTTTTTATAGGTCCCATTAAAAGGAAAATGGGTCTTTTGAGACTGGGAAACATTTGAGAATAAAAACTCTTTGACTCTGAGTCGGTCGTATTGTCAAAAGTTTTGTAGAATATTTCGGCATTCCCGTGTGGTATAGTAGTTACGGAGACAGGAATATTGAAAATTTTGTAAAAATTGTTTTTTGTTTCGTTGTCGTGAACCAGTATTTTTTCCATGTAAGAATATAATTGTTTTAAATTTTGAAAGTCGCGAGGATTTTCTCTGTGGGGAAGGAGATTATGAGCGGTGTGCAGTATTCTTGCGTTATTGAGGTGCGGAATTATATCCTTTTCGATACTTGGCACCGTAAACCACAGAAAATGAAGGATTGTGTTTTTCTTTAATTTTCCTCTTAAACGGAGATGCCCGAAAAATATCTCCGGAGTTTGTGTAAAGTTAGCAATGAATCTCTGGGCTTTTTTGTTTTCGAATATTCCTCTGCTAAGTGGAAGAAAAAGATTGTTTTCCTTTACAGGAGATTTTCCCCTCCAATCCCGAGGAATGTACCCAAAAAAATCGAAAGGGTATTTCTTCTTTTTTAAAGTTGAAAGCAGACAAAAATTATAGGGCTTTGTTGTATTTCTGGAATCGATGAGATAGGTATTCATGTTTTATAATAAGTGTTTCTCTAGGGTTTCAATTGTAGGATTTTTTATGGGACCTTTTACCGAAATTTTTATTTTCGCAAAAGGCAGGGGCAGCATGAGTTTATCCCAGGAAGAAAAACGAATATATGGATGAGCTTTAATAGATACCGCAAAGATTGGCAGACCGGATCTTTTAGCAATATGCAATACACCTTTCTTAGCTTTTCTCCTCGGTCCAACCGGTCCGTCGGGGGTGACCGCGATATGGTTTCCCTTTTTTCCGTAATTTATTAAATTAACTAATGCTTTTATCTCTCTTTCTCCTGTTTTTGGTCTAAAGGGTTTATATCCAAGAAGTTTTAAGACCCTGCCAGATAATTCTCCATCTTTACTTGAACTCACTAAAACACCGATACCCGTGCCCATATTTGAGTATACTGCAGGAAGATAATATTCATGCCAGAAGACATATAGAACTTTAAAGTTGTACTGTTTTAAAAGTGAAATACCTTTAAATTCGATTCGCCAGCTCAAGCCCAATAGACGCACTAAAAGTGCTATTAAGAAAGGCTCACTGAACCATAGAAAGGATTTTATTAGCGATCCTATCATAAACCCCCTTAGTGCCCAATAATGGCTTTAGTTTTTTTAGCTGTTTTGAAATATTTTCTCTTTTTTCGTAGATCATTTCAAGTTCTTTTGCAATTCTTTCGGGATTTACTTCTTTTTGAATTAGTTCCGGTACCACTTTACCGGAAAATATTATATTCACAAGACCGAAGTTTTTAACCCGAGCTAAAATTTTTGAAATAATCCAGGAAATAAATGATAATTTATATACAATGACCATAGGCGTCTGCAATATTCCTGCTTCAATTGTTGCTGTTCCGGAACTTACAACTGCCAGATCTGCCTCTTTAAGAATATCGTATGTTCTTCCGTAAAAAATCTTGACGTCGTTTAACAGTTCTTTTCCTATACTCTGGGTTAAAGAAAGATCTTTTTGTTCATGCAGGGCAATCACCGCTTTACTTCCGGGATAATTTTTGCCAAATATTCTAAAAGCTTTTAATATGGGAGTGAGTAATCTTCTTATTTCCGATTCTCTTGAGCCGGGGAGTATCGCTATTAGAGGATTACCTGAAGGCAGGTCTTTTGTTTTTAATTTCCCTTCTACTTTAACAATATCTAATAAGGGATTGCCGAGAAAAAAAGACTTTATTCCTTCTTTGTCGAAGAAAGATTTTTCAAAAGGGTAGATTACAAATAAGGCTTTAAAATATTTAGATAAACTTTTAATTCTCCATTTGCCCCATGCCCAGACCTGTGGTGTGATAAAGTAGAAGACGGGAATTCCCATATTTTTAAGATACCTTGCTATGGAAATGTTGAATCCCGGGAAATCTACAGCAACGGCAAAGTCAAATTTGTTCTCTCTTGTACAGATCGAGATTTTTCTTCTTGCTTCTTTTAAACTTGATATCTTTGAGAAAACCTCACTAAACCCGACAACACTGATCTTATCAGAGGGGTAAATTATTTTAACCCCGGCTTTCTCCATTTTTTTTCCGCCTATGCCATAGAATTTGATATCGGGGTTAATTTTTTTAAAAGAGTTAATTAAATTAGAAGCGTGCGAATCTCCGGATGCTTCACCTGTTATAAACAGAACTTTCATTGTTCATTTTTTCTCAATGATAGATCGATGTTTACTTTCTTTGCCCGGGTTTTTATTTCTTCTAAGATTATATGGGCAAGAGCTAAAGCGTTTCTTGCATCCTCAGGTCTCGTCTTGAGAGAGGTTTTCCCCAGGCAGGCATCGATAAAAGACTTATTCTGGAGAAATAATGGTTCTTCTGTTGATACATGAATTTCTTCTTCGTTTATTTCAGGTTCATCGTTTTTAAGTTCTCTGTGAAAAACATTTACTTTTTTATTCAAGCAATCAACAGAAACATATGAGTATTTTTGCCAGAATCGGATTTTCCGAACTTTTATGAGTGAAATCCGTGAAGCTGTGATATTTGCTATAGCTCCGTTTTCAAATTCAAGCCTTGCGTTTGCAATATCTACGTTCTCGGTAAGGACAGGTACTCCTCCTGCGGATACGGTTTTTAACGGAGACTCGACTGTGTTGAGTATAATATCCAGATCGTGTACCATAAGGTCAAGAACGACCGAGACGTCAATGCCCCTGCCGTAAAAGGGAGAAAACCGATGTGCTTCAATGAAGAGAGGGTTTTTAATAACTTTTTTTGCTGCAAGAATAGCCGGATTGAACCTTTCTATATGTCCAACCTGTAATATAAGTTTTGATTTATTTGCTTTTTCAATTATTTCATCGGCTTCCTTAAGATCAAAAGAGATGGGTTTTTCTATAAAGACGTGGTTTCCTTCATCAAGAGCTTTTATTGAGATATCTCGATGAGTATTAGTCGGAGTTGCAATTATAACGCAATCTGTTTCTTTTAGAAGATCAATGTAGTCAGGAAAAAAATCACATTTATATGTTTTTGCAATTTTTTTTCCTGTTTCTTCGTTAGTGTCAGAAATTCCCACTAGCCTGGCTTCTTTCATTTTTGCCAGGATGCGAGTGTGATGTTTTCCCATATGTCCAACCCCGATGACTCCGCATTTTATCATAATTTCCTCCCACTTTAAAGATTTTTAAGGCATTTGATTAATTTAGAGTATATTTTAAGAGTATGTTTGTCAATAGCCTATTGCGGCAAAGCCGCTAAAATGTAAAAATTAAATATCAAAGTGAAAAATGAGAAATCAAAGTTCAAAAATTTACGAAAAATAAATAACGAGCATTACTAATAACCCAAAAAACAATAACAAAAATCCTTTTCAGTCCACTTGCCCTGTAAGGAGAAACGACTATGTTAGGGGGGTAAAGGACTTATCGTTTTTAGAAAATTGGTTCTTCCTCTCCTTTAATAAGTCTTCCGATATTCTTCCTATGAGTTATAAAAACCAGGATTGCGATCAAAACCGATATATATAAAACGCTCTTAAACATAGGACGAGAGAGATAGAAATATGAAATCGGTAAAGAAAGGGCAGCACACAAAGAACCAACTGAAATTCTTCTTGTAATAGCGACAAGTATAACCCAAACGCCGAAAGCGATGAGTGCAGGTAGCGGCATGAGTGCCACAATCCCACCAAAGCCTGTTGCGACTCCCTTACCACCCTTGAAACGCAGGAAAGGCGTCGTCATATGCCCTATAATAGCCCCAAGAAGGGCAAGAATACCCGCGGGTACGGAGATGTCGGAAAAATAAATTACTGGAAGAAAACCCTTTAAAAAATCAAGAATAAAAACGAAAATTCCTTCTTTTTTACCGACAACCCTAAAAACATTCGTAGCTCCGATATTTCCGCTTCCTTTTTTTCTTAAATCATAGCCTTTGACTTTACCTACAAGATAACCGAAAGGAATGCTTCCGAGACAATAAGAACCGACAAAAGCGATAGCTTCCCACATAACGACTTAGCCCCCTTTTAATTTCAATGAAATTGGTATTCCTTTAAAATCAATTTTCTTTCTTATTCTATTCTCCAGATATTTCTTGTATTGTTCGTCAAAACTTTTGTTATCGTTGGTGTTCAATATGATATTTCCGCCGTACTGTTTTACCGAATACAATTCAACTTTTTTTCTGGAGCCCGGCGGCGGACGGTACTCAATCGCTTTTCTCACGACAGATTCAAGATTCGAGTTTTCTTTCCCTAATTTATCCGCAATTTCCAGTGCAACTGACAAAGATCTTTCTATGCCTTCCATTTTTAAAGACGACACAGTTATTCTCGGTATCCACTCGAAAATCGAAAGTTCTTTATCATAATACTCCATGATTGGTTTCGTTTTCACCTCAGGCACAAGATCAAACTTCGATAGAAGTATAATAACGGGGGTTCCCCGATCGACCGCCCACCTTATTATATTTTTATCCTGTTTGCTCACTTTTTTTGTCGCATCTATCAAAACAACAACGACATCGGACTCTTCTATAGTTCTTATAGCCCTTAGAAAAGAATAATATTCAAGAGAATCCTTTAATCTTGATTTTTTCTTAAGCCCTGCCGTATCTACAAGGACTATTGCCCTTCCGTTATACTCCAGATAGGAGTTTGTGCTGTCTCTTGTAGTCCCGGGTTCTTCTTCTGCGATGGTACGTTCGTATCCCATAATAGCGTTAACATAAGTTGATTTCCCCGTATTCGGTTTTCCTATAACCCCTATGGTTGTACCTTTAGCAATTTCTCCTTCCTCGCAATTTGAAAGAATCCACTTTAGTAGATTTTTAACGCCGTAGTTGTGCCCGGCAGAAATCTGAAAAGTCTTATCTAACACCAGCCCTCCAAATTCGGAGAAGGCACTCCAGTCTTCGCCTTTATCCATTTTGTTTATCACCAGAGCTTTTTTACCTTCGGCTTTCCTCACATAATCGGTAATCTTCATATCGAGAGAAGAAACACCTTCTTTGCCATCCACTAACAACAAAACAATGTCGGCTTCTTCCAGGGCAAAGTTTATCTGTTCTCTTATCTGAGTTTCAAGGGGATCCCCGGAAAATTGAAGGCCACCTGTATCGATTAGAATCAGGGGTTTTCCTTCTCTTTCAACAACCCCATAAACTCTATCTCTTGTTACTCCGGGTTTTTTATCTACGATAGAACTTTTTTTATTTAGTAGGCGGTTAAAAAGCGTAGACTTTCCCACATTTGGCTTTCCGACAATAGCAATTGTATTCATTCGATATTCCCGAGTTCCAACAAATTATAAGGACTGACAATAATCTTTTTTCGCAAAGTATCTTTTAAGGTTTTAAGAGGACATCCATCTATAAACATTCCATCTCTGTTAACAATATCGGGAGGTAAAATAACAACATCAAAATCCCTTACAGAAAGAAGTCCCATTAAATCCCAACCTCCGAGTAGGGCAGCGACTTCAACAGAATCCCCAAAATATCTATTCTTGACGGAAATAACTTCTGTCTTTATTCCTGCTTTTCTGAATTTATCAGCAAGTTTATTAATAACATCATGGGCAAGTGTTCCTGTAACAAGAAGCACTTTTCCATCAAAATCAGGCACCTTTAAAGATTTCAGTCCATCCAGGAATTTTCTTGCCATGCCGATTCCATTCTCTAATTGAGGAAAATCATCGTAATGTTTAGAAGATGGAATTGTGTTTTTTGTTTTAATATAGAATTCATCTGCGAGATAAACGAGTGTGTTTCCTCTTTTTCTTTTTATTTCTTCTTGATACGGGTCGGTTAATCTTATCACATCGTTCATCCATTCTGTAGTAGGGGGCTTAATATAAGGCAGACCGTCTCGCAGTGCAGTTAATCCCACGGGGACAATACCAATAGAATCGACCGCGTATAGCGAGAGAAGATCTTCTATTGTTTCATGAAGAAATTCTCCGTCGTTTACACCGGGCAAAAGAACAATCTGTGTATGCAGTTTTATTCCTACTTCGCATAACCTATTCAGGTCTTCTTTTATCTTTCCCGCTTTTTTATTTCTCATCATCTCAATTCTTTTTTCCGGGTTTGTTGTGTGGACGGAAATATAAAGAGGACTGAGTTTCAATTTGGAAACTCTTTCAAAGTCTTTGTTGGTAAAATTTGTTAGAGAAAGATAATTTCCGTAAAGAAAGGACATGCGGTAATCATCATCTTTCGCAAGTAAGGATTCTCTGACATCACCGGGATTCTGATTCGCGAAGCAAAATATACAGTCGTTCTTACATAATCTCATTTCAAACTCTGGAGTTTCGATACCAAGGGTTTCCGCTTCCTCCTTCTCAATATTATAAAAGCGGGTCCGTTTTCCATCCGAAATTTCAACATTTAGAAAAGTTCCTGTTTCAAAAAATTTCAAGTCGAGAGAATCATTTATTTCTTTATTGTCAATTGAAATAAGATGATTTCCGGCTTTTACGCCGAGTTTATCAGCGATGGAACTTTTCTTTACTTTTTCTATTTTAATCATAATTTAATAAATTAAAAACTTAACCTCTCACAAAACCTTAAATTCCCAAATTTTTAATTTGTTTGTCTGTTGGTCGGTTAGACCGTTGGACTGTTTAAAAAACATGCTAACGCACCCACACACTAGCGGACTAACAACAATGTTTTCACAAATATATATTCTTTTCCAATGTAAGACATTAAGTTTAATCATTATTTTAAGAGAGGTTCTGCCAGGAAATAGGAAATACTTAATTAACGTTCAATTTTAATTTTGCCTTTATTTAAACCGGCAATTCTTAGAAGAGCATCTTTATCTTCCCAGTCGTCAAATGTACTTTTCTTTATTTTTCCCTTCTTAATTTCAATACTTCCTTTGCCAGCAGGCGAAGAAATCATAATCTTGCAGTCGATTTTGTTTTCCTTCAAACTACTGATAAGGTCTACCGCCAGAATTTTTCCAAGATCGACTTCTTTCTTTCCTTTTTCTATTATTTCTTTGAGTAATTTTCCGGAGGCTATTCTTTTCTCAACCTTTTTGAGCAAAACATCGACATCAAAAGGCTTTGTCAAATAATCGGTCGCTCCAAGTTCGTATCCCTTCGTATAATCATCGAGTTCGGATTTGACTGTCAAAAAGGTAAAGGGAATTAAGGGATGCTTTTTTCGAATTGCTTTAAGAAATTCGAACCCATCCATTTCGGGCATTATAACATCGGATATTATTAAATCCGGTATTTCTTCTTTTAAAATTTTCAAACCCTCTTTTCCGTTTTCTGCTGTTTTTACCTCGTACCCTGCCTTTTCAAGAGCTTTTCTTATGATCATGCGTAAGGCTTTATTGTCTTCTAATACTAAAATCATTAGTCCTCCTTCCGTCTACCTTTACTTCTTCTTCGCTCTTTACCCGAACGTCTGTTAACGTAATGAAAATCCGCTGGCATTTCAATAATAAATCTTGTCCCTTTTCCGTGGCTGCTTTCAACGCTGATTTTCCCAAAATGTTCATTCACGATTTTCTTTACTAAAGATAACCCGATGCCTGTTCCCTTCTTCTTTCTTGATTTAAAATTCCTGAAAACCGAGTTTATGTCTCCTTTTATGCCCGAACCGTTATCTTTAACCCATATCTCGACCATGCTTTCTCCTAAATTTCTTCCTCCTAACTCTATCTTCCCCTTTTTTCCGACCTCTTCATAAGCATTATGTATCAGATTTACCAACACGGATTTTATAAGATTTTTGTCGCAGAAAACAGCCGGAAAGTCATTGCTGAAACTTAAATGAATAGAAGAATCATCCCCGGTTACTATTTCTGCGCTCTCTTTGCTTAGCTTCTTAATATTAACCTTTTCTAAATTTAAATCAAGAGCTCCTGATAAACTTAACACATCGAATGTCATATCCTGTAGATATTTTAATTCCTCGAAGAGTGTATTGCTGATTTCTTTTACGTCACCACTTCCCATGTCTCGCAACATTTTAATCCCGGTTTTGAGTCCGGCAATGGAATTTTTGATTTCATGAGATATTAAAGATATAGCCTCTTTATCCTTTAATTCGCCTTTCATTATCTTAAATTTTAATCCCATCTTCAAACATGTCAAGCCTCCCGACCACCATTTTTTAACCACAGAGGACACAGAGATAAACCGCTATCGGCTAACCGCTCACCGCTTTCCGCTAAACCCGACACAACC
>Ga0307437_1000552_pt1 | contig 28893 bp, 26 predicted proteins | sample SalMarWE160390MG_FD_202146 | JGI IMG/M metagenome (GOLD analysis project Ga0307437, IMG submission 202146) | Salt marsh sediment microbial communities from the Plum Island Ecosystem LTER, Massachusetts, United States - WE1603-90 | ecosystem: Environmental > Aquatic > Marine > Intertidal zone >...
ATACCTACTACTCCTGCACCCTTTGCCAGTCCTTTGCCCCCAGCCATGTTTGTGTCATTACCCCGGAGAAAACCGGGCTTTGCGGCTCCTATAACTGGATGGACTGCAAAGCGGCTTATGAGATTAACCCCACCGGACCAAATCAGCCGGTAGAAAAGGGGGAGATCGTCGATGCCAAACTGGGGCAGTGGAAGGGGGTAAACGAGTTTATCTATAAGGCTTCCCGCGGAAACCTAGACCATTATAGTATGTACAGCATAGTCTATGACCCCTGGACCACCTGCGGCTGCTGCGAGTGCATTGCTGCCGTCCTGCCCCTGTGCAACGGGGTGATGACGGTCAACCGCGAGTACACCGGTGAGACCCCCTGCGGGATGAAGTTCACCACTCTGGCCGGGACTGTCGGCGGAGGCATTAGCACCCCGGGATTTGTTGGTCATGGTAAGTACAATATCTGCCAGAGAAAATTCGTTATGGCTGATGGTGGTATAAAAAGAATGGTCTGGATGCCCAAGTCGCTCAAAGAAGAGATTGCCGACCGGCTCAAAGCCAGAGCCGAGGAGATTGGCATCCCCGACCTGCCCGATATGATTGCCGACGAGACGGTGGGTGTGACCGAGGAAGAGATTATGCCCTTCCTGCAGGAGAAAGGTCATCCCGCTCTGAATATGGACCCGATACTGGGGTAGAGACGACAACAGGCTGGGAAAGGAGAGTGTAAGAGATGGCGCTTACCGGTATAGAGATATTTAAGCTTTTGCCCAAGACTAACTGTAAGGATTGTGGGGAGCCTACCTGCCTTGCCTTTGCTATGAAATTAGCCGCGGGCAAGGCGGAGCTTAGCGCCTGTCCCCATGTCTCCGATGAATCTAAAGCCAAACTCTCGGAGGCGTCGGCGCCTCCCATCATACCGGTTACTATCGGCGTGGGCGCCAGGGTTCTCAAAGTCGGCGGCGAGACGGTCATGTTCCGCCACGAAAAGAGATTTGAAAATCCACCGGGGCTGGCGATTCTCGTCAGCGACGGTATGGACGACGCCGAAATCGACGCCAGGCTGAAGCGGTTTAACGACCTTCAGTACGAGCGGATAGGGCTTCTGCTCCGTCCCGACCTGGTGGCGGTAAAAGCAAGTGGCGATGCCGCCCGATTCAAGGCGGTGGTGGCCAAGGTAAAAGAAAAGACCCAGGGCGGCATTATTCTGATGAGCGAAAATGCCGAGGTTATGGCGGCGGGGCTTTCCGCCTGCGCCGACCGTAAGCCCTTACTATATGCCGCTACCGAAGCCAACCTTGACAAGATGGCGGCTTTAGCCAAGGAGAATTCCTGCCCGCTGGCGGTGAAGGCCGATAACGTGGAAAAGCTTGCCGAGCTGACTACCAAGCTGACCGAGGCTGGAATCAAGGAGATGGTTATCGATTCGGGCTCGCGGGGCCTGAAGCAGGCTTTCCAGGACCAAATAATCATCAGAAGCGCGGCACTGGCCAAGAAGTTCCGCCCGCTGGGCTTTCCCACCATCGTTTTCCCCGGCGAGATGACCGACAACCCGATGAAGGAGGCGGTAATCGCTTCCATGTTCGTGGCTAAATACGGCGGTATTATCATCCTCTCCGATTTCCAGGGCGAAAGCCTCTTCCCCTTGCTGGTGGAAAGGCTGAACATCTATACTGACCCGCAGCGGCCTCTGGCGACTACAGAGGGCATCTACGAAATCGGTAGCCCCAACGAGAATTCACCGGTGCTTATCACCTCCAACTTCTCCCTCACCTATTTCATCGTCTCCGGTGAAGTGGAGGCGAGTAAGATTCCCAGCTACCTTTTGGTCAAGGAGACCGAAGGGCTTTCGGTGATGACCGCTTGGGCGGCGGGTAAATTCGTCGCCGATGCTATTGCTCCCTTCGTTAAGAAGTGCGGTATTACCGATATGGTCAAGCACCATAAGCTGGTAATTCCCGGCTATGCCGCCACCGAGAGCGGCGGACTGGAAGAAGAGCTGCCCGGCTGGGAGGTCCAGGTGGGGCCCCGCGAGGGGTCGAACATCCCGGCTTACCTTAAGTCGTGGCAACCGTAAGGACTGTAACCATGAGGGGTTAGCTTGAGGAGGTAAAGAATGATCCTCATCGGCGAAAATCTGAATATAATGTCGCTGACCATCGGCCCGGCACTAAAAGAGAGAAATCCGGGGCCCGTCCAGGAGATGGCTAAAGCCGAGACCGAAGCCGGCGTCGATTACATCGACCTTAACATCGGGCCCGCCCGCAAGGCGGGGGACGAGATGATGGAATGGGTGGTCGAGACGACGCGGGCGGTTACCGATAAGCCGCTTTCGTTGGACACCACCAACCCGGTGGCTATGGAGGCGGGGTTGAAGGTGGCGAAAAGCAAGGCGCTGATTAATTCCATCTCCCTTCAGCCCGACAGATTGGAGAAGGAGTTGCCCCTGGTCGGCAAGTATAACGCTTGCATGATAGGGCTGCTCTGGGGGGTGGAGGGGATGCCCCGCGACGCCAACGAGCGGGCTATGCTCGCCGTTGACCTTCTCTATAAAGCCAACGAGGCGGGCATCGCCAACGAGGATATCTGGATAGACCCGATTTTGACACCGGTGTCGGTGGAGATAAACCAGCTCAAAGCCTGCTTTGAGTTTATGGCTATGCTCAAGGATATCGCCCCCGATTGTAAGTCCACCGTCGGGCTTTCCAATATCTCCAACGGCACGCCCAACAACCTCAGGCCCTACCTGAATCGAACCTGTATGATAATGCTGATGAGGCACGGGCTTTATTCGGCGATTGTCGATGCCTTCGATACCGAGCTGATAAGTATTGCCCGCGGCCAGCGACCGGAAATCGTCAAGGTGGTACAACGGGTGATGGACGGTGAGAAAGTGGACCTCTCCTCTCTAAGCGAGGAAGAAGCCAAGTACGCCAAGACGGTCAGGGTTATTACCGGTGAAGCTCTTTATTCCCATTCCTGGCTCGAGATATAGCATAACCCCCTACACCGAAAAGGCGTATTCGTGTATAATAGGGGACGTGTTCATTTTCGGCTAAACTTTCAGCGATTAGAAGGGAAGAGCTAGATGAGCCTGCAGCCACTGTTTGAGAAGGGGAAATTCGTTATCACCGCCGAGGTTGGGCCTTTGAAGGGTACCGATACCAGCGAGCTGATGGAGGCGGTCGAGGTGCTGAAGGGCAAGGTGGACGCGGCTAATGTTACCGACCAGCAAAGCTCGGTGATGAGATTAGGCTCGCTGGCGGTCTGCCATCTGCTCAAAATGAAGGGGCTTGAGCCTGTCTTCCAGGTGACCTGCCGCGACCGGAACCGATTGGCTTTGCAATCCGACCTCCTTAGCGCTGCAGTGCTGGGTATTGAGAACGTCCTTTCTATCACCGGCGATTTGCCCGTGCTCGGCGACCACCCCGAAGCCAAACCGGTCTATGACCTGGACTCGGTGCACCTGCTCTGGGTGATGAGGAAGCTGAGCGAAGGCTACGACATGCAGGGTAATGAGCTCAAGGGAAAGCCCAGTTTCTTCCCCGGGGCGGTGGTCAATCCTGGGGCGGATACCGAAGCCGCCCGCGAGCTACAGCTGATAAAGATGGAGAAAAAAATCGAAGTCGGCGCTCGCTTTTTCCAGACACAGGCTATATATGACCCCGGCGCCTTCGCCAAGTTCATGAAACGGGCGGGAAAATTCGGTGTTCCCATCCTGGCGGGGATAATACCCTTGAAATCGGCAGGTATGGCTAAGTTTATGAACAAGAACGTTTCCGGTGTCTTTGTGCCCGACGAGCTGATTGAAAAGATGACCGCCGCCGAGGACAAGACCCAGATGGGCATACAAATAGCGGCTGACTTAATCAAGGAGCTGAAGGATATGTGTCAGGGGGTGCATATCATGGCTATCGGCTGGGAGAAGAAGGTGCCCCTGGTACTGAAGTCGGCGGGAATATAATTATAGCGGTTAATCTGATTGCTGAATGAATAATAGTTTGCTCTCAGTGCCTGACGGAAAGAATTACGAATACGGCTATAATTTTGCCTATAAGATTGCCAGCCAGCAGCTAGCGGAGGCTGACGGCATTGAGCGACTTTGTCATAACAGCGGCGCCGAATACAAGGTGATAGATTCCCATCCTGTAATCACCCTCGACTACCTGAACCGCGCCTATCGAATCAGCCTGCCCGACGCGGCGATTTCCCTGCAGGATAGCGACGAAGAGGTGCCCCTGAAGGACAAGATTCTGCTGCTGCACTATATAACTCTAGCCAAGGGCACACCTCTAGCCGATAGGTCCATCGCCTACAAAGAATTGCCCGAGGGGGCTGGCTATTTTCGCACCTTTCATAAGAGGGCGATAAAGCCCCTCGTCGACCATTTCGGGAACCAGCCTAAGAAACTGGTTGGGGTCGCTAAGGGGTTGGGCGGCCGTAAAGCCGATTACGGCGACGTGGCGGTGACCATAAACGCCTTCAAGCGGGTGCCCATAACCTTTGTCCTCTGGCGGGGCGATGAGGAGTTTCCCCCTGACGGCAGCATAATGTTCGATGCTACCGTCTCCGATTACCTGTCCATCGAGGACATAAACGTGCTCTGTGAGAGAATCGCTTGGAAGCTGGTCGGACTGTTGAAGGAAGGGAGTTAGACTCCGGTGGAAGTCGATTTCGCTAAAGAGTCGGAGAAAATAACCGCCAACTATAGCCGTGATAGCGGCAACCTTATCCCCATACTCCAGGAAGCCCAGGGGAAGTTCGGCTATCTGCCCGCCGAGGCGATGCGGAAGATTGCCAGATACCTGAAACTGCCCGAGAGCACCGTTTTCGGGGTGAGTACCTTTTACGCCCAGTTTAAGCTGACCCCCACCGGTCGCAGGAAGGTAGTCGTCTGCCGGGGGACGGCCTGCCACGTGCGGGGTGGGGCGCGCATTCTGCGCGAGGTGGAGAGGCGGCTGGGCATCAAGCCCGGAGGGACTACCGAGGATATGGAGTACAGCCTGGAAACTGTAGCCTGCATCGGCGCCTGTGCCCTGGCGCCGACAATGAGAGTAGATAACGAGACATACGGTCAGATGACGACTAAGAAAGTTGCGGAGGTAGTTGGTGTCGAAGCCAAAGCCAGCTAGCCGGGCGGACAACAAGCGTACCATCCTGGTTTGTAACGGGACGGGGTGTGTTTCCGGCAAGGCGTTTGAAATCAGGGAAGCCCTGGAAAAGCAGGTAGCCGAGCTGAACTTGAAGGGGGTGGCAGTGGACTTTACCGGCTGCCATGGTTTTTGCCAGCAGGGACCTATCGCCGTCGTCGAGCCCGAGGGCATCTTCTACACCAAGGTTACCGTTGACGACGTACCCGAGATTGTCCAGTCCCACCTTCGCGACGGCAAGCCGGTGGCGCGTCTCTTCTACCACGACCCCGTCACCGACGAAGCCATACCCTGTTATAAAGATATAACCTTTTACAGCCAGCAGACGCGCATAATACTGCGCAACTGCGGGCACATCAATCCGGAGAGAATCGAGGACTACGTTAAGACCGGCGGCTACGATTCCCTGCGCAAGGTGTTATCTGAAATGAGTCCGGAGCAGGTTATCGACGAGGTCAAGCGCTCCGGTTTGCGGGGCAGGGGAGGGGCCGGCTTTTCCACCGGTCAGAAGTGGGAATTTTGTTACAAGGCGCCGGGCGACCAGAAATACATGATTTGCAACGCCGACGAGGGCGACCCCGGGGCTTTTATGGACCGCAGCACCATGGAGGGCGACCCCCATACCGTTATCGAGGGGATGGCTATCGCCGCCTACGCCATCGGCGCTTCCGAGGGCTATATATACATCAGGGCCGAATACCCGCTGGCGGTGAAAAGGGTGCGGCTGGCTATCGAGCGGGCTGAAGAGAAGGGATTCTTAGGCGATAAAATACTGGGCTCCGATTTCAGTTTTCACCTCCATGTTAAGGAAGGCGCCGGTGCCTTCGTCTGCGGTGAGGAAACGGCGCTGATGGCGTCTATCGAGGGCAAGCGGGGAATGCCCCGCCCGCGCCCGCCCTTCCCCGCCCAGTCGGGGTTGTGGGGCAAGCCGAGTAATATCAATAACGTTAAATCGCTGGCGACGATACCGGTTATTATCGCCAGGGGCGCCGACTGGTACTCCCAGATAGGCACTGAGAAGAGCAAGGGCACCGTCGTTTTCGCCCTCACCGGCAAGATTGCCAACAGCGGCTTGGTCGAGGTGCCGATGGGTTTCCCGCTGCAAAAGATTATCTACGAAATCGGCGGGGGCATTCCCAACGGCAAGAAGTTCAAGGCGGTTCAGACCGGAGGTCCTTCGGGGGGGTGTTTACCCGCCAGCCTGATAAACCAGCCCGTCGACTACGAGACCTTAGCCCAGGCCGGCTCTATCATGGGGTCGGGGGGTATGGTGGTTATGGACGAGGACACCTGTATGGTCGATGTCGCCCGTTACTTCCTCTCCTTTACCCAGGACGAATCGTGCGGCAAGTGTATACCCTGCCGCCTGGGCACAAAACAGATGCTGGATATCCTCAACGACATTACCCACGGTCGGGGCAAAATGGAGGACATCGACCTGCTTCTGAGTTTAAGCGAGCAGATTAAAGCCGGCTCGCTCTGCGGTCTGGGGCAGACGGCGCCTAATCCCGTGCTGACCACCATCCGCTATTTCCGCGACGAATACGAGGAGCACATCAAAAACCACCACTGTCGAGCGGCGGTGTGCGAGGGAATAGTCAGCGCTCCCTGTAGCCATACCTGTCCCGCGGGCGTGGATGCGCCCCGCTATATACGTTTTATCGCCAAGGGCAAGCCGGGCGAGGCGGTAGCCGTAATCAGGGAGAAGATTCCCTTCCCCTCGGTCTGCGGCTACGTTTGCATCCATCCCTGCGAGGCTAAGTGCCGTCGGGGGCTGATCGATGAGGCTATCGGCATCAGGGTGCTCAAGCGCTTTGCCGTTGACAACGACAACGGCATGTGGAAGCAAAATTCAAAGATAGCTACATCTACCGGAAAGCAGGTGGCTATCGTCGGCTCGGGTCCGGCCGGGCTTACCACTGCTTTCTACCTGGCCAAGCTGGGGCACAAGGTGACCGTCTTCGAAGCCCTGCCCGAGGTGGGGGGTATGATGCAGGTGGCTATTCCTGACTACCGACTACCCAAGGACGTTTTACAAAACGACATCAGGGAAATAGAGGCGGTTGGAGTTGACATAAAGACAAATACGAAGGTCGAATCCACGGACGAGCTATTTACTCAGGGCTACGACGCCGTCTTCCTGGCTATGGGCGCCCACGAAGGCCTCAAGATAGGGGTCAAGGGCGAGGACAGCCCGGGGGTGATGGACTGCGTGAGTTTCCTGCGCGAGGTGAGCCTGGGCAAGAAGGTGAATGTAGGGGATAGTGTGGCTGTTATCGGCGGTGGTAACGCGGCTATAGATTCGGCGCGAACCGCCCTGCGCCTGGGCTCTAAAGAGGTGACCATCGTCTATCGTCGTACTAAAGATGAAATGCCCGCCAGTGCCGAGGAAGTCGAGGGGGCGATTGAAGAAGGCGTCAAGATTCGCTTCCTGTCAGCGCCTTCAAGGATAACCAAAAAGGACGGCAGGCTGGAATTAGCCTGCCAGGCTATGAGCCTGGGCGATATAGACGCCAGCGGGCGGCGCCGCCCCGAGCCTGTCGAGGGCGGCGAGTTTACTATGAGTTTCGACAGCATTATCGCCGCTATCGGCCAGAGGCCCGAGATCCCTTCCCGCTTTGAGCTGTCGCTGGGGCGAGGTAACACTATCGTGGTCGACCCCGATAGTTTAGCTACGGATAAAGAAGGAGTTTTTGCCGGCGGCGATGTGGTCAAGGGGCCGGCTTCGGTCATCGAAGCCATCGCCCACGGCCGTCTGGCGGCAAGCTCTATCGATAAATACCTGGGGGGTGAAGGGGACATCGATGAGACACTGGCACCGCCCGAGGAAGCGATGAAACCGCTGGAGGAAGCGGAGGAAGAGATGCGGGTAGAGATACCGGCGCCGCCCGCTAAAGAACGGATTAAGAACTTTAACGATGTTGAACTAACCCTGAGTCAGAAAATGGCCATTAAAGAGGCCGAGCGGTGTCTGAGATGCGACCTTGAGGAGAGAGAAGAGTAACATGGCGGGAATCAGGCTAACTATAGACGGCCAGGAGGTTAAGGCCAGTGTGGGGATGACCGTGCTTGAAGCCGCTCAAGAAGCGGGCATCTACATTCCCACCCTCTGCGCCGACCCCGACCTTAAACCCTACGGCGGCTGCCGCCTTTGCATCGTTGAGATTGAGAAGATGCGCGGCTTTCCCACCTCTTGTACTACCCCCGCTACCGAGGGTATGGTGGTCAAGACCAACACCGAGGCGCTGAACGAGGTACGCCGCACCGTCGTCGAGCTGCTCCTTTCCGACCACCCCAGCGAGTGCCTGATTTGCCACCGGCGGGAGCGCTGTGGGCCCTTCGACATCTGCCTGCGCAATGTGGCCGTGACCGAGCGCTGTGTGACCTGCGCCAAGAACGGGAACTGCGAGCTGCAGGACATCGTCGACTACCTGGGCATTACCGAGCTGCCCTTCAAGCATACGGAGAGGTCTTACCCGGTCGATACCAGCAACCCCTTCTTCTACCGCGACCTGGTTAAGTGTGTCCTCTGCGGTAAGTGCGTGCGGGTGTGCGATGAGGTGCTGGGGATAGGGGCGGTAGCTATAATCAACCGCGGCTTCGACAGCAAGGTGGCTACCTTCGGCGACAGGCCTATAATAGATTCTAGTTGCGTCTCCTGCGGTGAGTGTGTGGCCCATTGCCCGGTGGGGGCGCTTATGCCCAAGGTGACCGAGCGTCCCGAGGAGGAAGTGGCTACCACCTGCACCTACTGTGGCGTCGGCTGCGGTATGTATCTGGGCGTGCGCGACGGCAAGGTAATAAGCGTGCGGGGGAAGCGGGAAGGCACGGTAAACAACGGCTTCTTATGCGTTAAAGGGCGGTTCGGCTTTGATTTTATTAACCACGAAGACAGACTGAAAACCCCGCTTATCAAGAAGAACGGCAAGTTCGTCGAGGCAGGCTGGGATGAGGCGCTGGAGCTGGTTGCCACCAAGCTGGGCGGCTATAAACCCGATGAGCTGGCGGTAGTCTCCTCAGCCAAGTGCACCAACGAGGATAACTATGTCGCCCAGAAGTTTGCCCGCGCTGTCCTAAAGACCAATAATGTCGACCACTGCGCGCGTCTCTGCCATGCCCCCACCGTGGCCGGACTGGTGCAGAGCTTCGGCAGCGGAGCGATGACCAACTCCTTCGGTGAGTTCAGGGATGCTGGTTGCATCTTTGCCATCGGTACCAACACCACCGAAGCCCACCCCATAATCGCCCTGGAGCTAAAGCGGGCGGTGGACAACGGCGCCAAGCTGATTGTGGCTAACCCGCGCGAAATCGACCTGGTGCGCTGGTCTCACCTCTGGCTGCAGCATAACCCGGGCAGCGATGTTGCCCTGTTAATGGGCATGATGCGGGTTATCGTTGATGAAGGGCTACTCGACCAAGCTTTCATCGATAAGAGATGCGAGAACTTCGATGCTTTTAAGGCATCGCTCAAAGCCTTTGACCTCGGTTCCGTAGAGCGAATTACGGGCGTGCCTAAAGAGAAAATAGCCGAGGCGGCACGTATATACGCCATCAATAAGCCGTCAGCCATCCTCTACGCGATGGGCATTACCCAGCATTCCCACGGCACGGATAATGTTATCGCTACCGCCAACCTGGCTATGCTCACCGGAAATATCGGCAAGCCGGCTTCGGGGGTGAACCCCCTGAGGGGACAGAATAATGTCCAGGGCGCCTGTGACGTGGGGGCTCTACCCAATGTCTATCCCGGTTACCAGGCGGTGACCGACGCCAAGGTCAAGGGCAAGTTCGAGGCTGCCTGGGGCGGCTCACTTTCGCCGTCGGCGGGGCTTCCCGTAACCGAGATTGTCGAAGCCGCCTATGAGGGCAAGATAAAGGCAATGTACCTCATCGGGGAGAACCCGCTGCTCAGCGAGCCCGATATCACCCATGCCGAAGAAGCGCTGAGTAGGCTGGATTTCCTGGTGGTTCAGGATATATTCCTCTCCGAGACGGCTAAACTGGCCGATGTTGTCCTGCCCGGGGTGAGCTTTGCCGAGAAGGACGGTACCTTTACCAATACCGAACGTCGGGTGCAAAGGGTAAGAAAGGCGATTGAGCCGATAGGGGAGAGCCGCGCCGACTGGCTGGTCACCTGCCAGCTGGGTAAGAAGATGGGGGCTAAGGGCTTTGATTTTAAAAATGCCTCCCAGATTATGGATGAGATTGCCGCCGTTACTCCCAGCTACGGGGGGATTAGCTATAAGCGTATAGAAAAGGGCGGTCTGCAGTGGCCTTGTCCCACCCCCGACCACCCGGGGACGCCTATACTACATACCCAGCAGTTTACCCGCGGCAAAGGGCAGTTTGTCCCGCTGGAATATAAGCCGCCCATGGAGTTGCCCGATAAGCAGTACCCGCTGGTCTTGACCACCGGGCGCAGCCTCTATCACTTCCACACCGGTACCATGACCCGCAAGGTAGAAGGACTGAACATTTTAAAGAAGGAAGGGGAGGTGGAGATAAACCCCGCCGATGCCTCCAAGCTGGGCATCGCCGATGGCGACAGGGTAAAGGTCGCCTCGCGGCGGGGAGAGGTGGTGGCTAAAGCTAGTGTGACCGAGGCTTCGCCTACAGGAGTGGTCTTTATGACTTTTCACTTCGCCGAAAGCCCGGCCAACAGGTTGACCAATTCCGCCCTTGACCCGGTAGCCAAGATACCCGAGTATAAGGTCTGTGCCGTGAGGGTAGAGAAGGCATAGACCGAGGGGGTAGCTTTGAAGAAGCTACTGGTAATGTTGAACGGGACTCAGGTGAGTGGTCGCCCGGGGCAGACCATTCTTGAGCTGGCGCAGGAAAACGGCGTCGATATTCCCACGCTATGCCACCACGCGGATTTATCTCCCCTCGGTGCCTGCCGTATCTGCGTGGTCGAGGTGGAAGGTTCGCGGACGCTGGTCGGCTCCTGCCATACGCCCATCACCGACGGCATGGTCATCCACACCCATTCCCCCAAGGTCTTAGCCAGCCGCAAGGTCATAGTCGAGCTTTTGCTCGCCAGTCATAGCGGCACCTGTTATATGTGCGATAAAGCCAACATGTGTGAGCTGCGTAAGATTGCCGCCGAGCTTGATGTGGGGCTGCCCCGATTCCAGGTGAAGAAGCGTTATTACCCCGTTGAAGATGTCAGCCCCTATATCGTCCGCGACTTGACCAAGTGTATCCTGTGCCGCCGCTGCGTCCGTGCCTGTAACGAGGTTGCCGGGCACGACGTTTTCGCTATCGCCTACCGGGGCTTTGATTCCAAAATTATTGTCGACTTCGACCAGCCCATAGATAAAGAAGTTTGCCGAGATTGCGGTGTCTGTATTTCCTACTGTCCGACAGGGGCGTTGAGCCAGCCGAGAGAAACGAAAACCGAGAAAAAAGGGAAGCCCTTAGTTGTAAAGTAGTTAATTCTCTGGTCTTAGGAGGGTGGGGGAGATGAAGAAAGCCGGACAAAATGGGGGGAAATTGCTGGTGCTGCTGGAGGCAGCCCAGGCTAAGTCGGCGCATATATCCACCGAGACCATCACTGAGCTGGCCGAATCCCTGGACCTTTCGATAGGCGAGGTCTACGGGGTCGCTAGCTTTTACTCTTTCCTCCACACCAAGCCCAAGGGCAGGCACGTAATCCGGATTTGTAAGAGCTTGCCTTGCCTGCTTAAAAACGCCCAAACTATTATCGACAGCGTGCGCCAGGAGCTCGGTATTAAGCCCGGCGAGACCACCGCCGACGGCAAATTCTCCTTTGAACTGACCAACTGCATTGGTGCCTGCGATAAAGCACCGGCGATGATGGTCAACAGCGACGTCCACGGCAACTTGACGCCGAAGAAGATAGCCAAAATACTAAAGGCGTATAAATAATTATGGAGAAGCGGGTAGTATTAAAGAACTGCGGGGTTATCGACCCCGGGGATATAGCCAGCTATCTGACCAGAGATGGCTTTAGAGCCCTTGAGAAAGCCCTCACGGGGCCGAACAGCCAGCAGGTGATAGATGATGTCAAAGCGTCGGGGTTGCGGGGCAGGGGAGGGGCTGGCTTTCCCTGTGGCTTGAAGTGGGAATTAGCCGCCAAGGCTGAAGGCGCTGAGAAATACGTTATCTGCAACGCCGACGAGGGGGAGGTGGGGACGTTCAAGGACAGGTATATCTTGGAGAACGACCCCTTTAGCCTCATCGAGGGCATTGCTATCGCCGGCTACGCTATCGGGGCTAAAAAAGCCTTTATCTACCTCCGTGCTGAATACCATTTCCTGCTCAATTTAGTTAAGAATGCTATCGCCCAATCCAAAAAGAAGGGCTTTTTAGACCACCTCGATATCGAGGTTCGTGAAGGCGCGGGAGCCTATGTCTGTGGCGAAGAGTCAGCGCTGATGGATTCAATCGAGGGTAAAAGGGGCGAGGTGCGCTATCGTCCGCCCTTCCCGCCGACGAGCGGTCTCTGGGGCAAGCCGACCATCATCAACAACGTGGAAACGCTGACCAATATACCCCGTATCATACTCAACGGGGCCGAGTGGTTCGGCAAGATGGGCACGGAGAAAAGCAAGGGAACTAAAGTGTTTTCGGTTAGCGGAGACGTGGCTAAGCCCGGCGTCTACGAATTAGTACTGGGCAGCCCGCTCCGGGAGCTGGTCGAGGACCTGGCTAAGGCTGAGAGGGTCAAGGCGGTACAGATAGGCGGCGCCACGGGGAGAATTATACCCTATGCCATGATAGACACTCCCTTATCGTTTGAGAGCGTTCTCGGGGCGGGTGCTATCACCGTCTTCGATGAAAGCCGTGATATTATCGATATCGTGGGCAAAACGATGAGGTTCTTGGCCGAGGAGTCCTGTGGCAAGTGCGCTCCCTGCCGCGAGGGCACTGAGGTGATGGCCGAGACCATGGAGAGGTTGGCACGGGGGGAGGGGGTGGAGAAAGACATTAAAGTTCTGGAGGAGCTATCCGAAACCATGATGCTTTGCTCGCTATGCGGGCTGGGGCAAGCGGCTCCGATTCCGGTAGTGGACAGCCTGGAGCATTTTAGGGGCGAATACGAGAACCGCATTCAACAGAGTTAGGGGTGGCTATGATAACAGTAACTAAGCAAAAACCGTTGGAAGAGATTTTACCGATCTTAAATAAGGACAAAAAGGTGTACCTTATCGGCTGCGGTACCTGCGCCACCATCTGCCATACCGGTGGCAAAGCCGAGGTGCTGGCCATGAAAGAGAAGCTGGAGGCGGAGGGCAAGAAGGTTACCGGGTGGATGGTCATCCCCACCGCCTGCGACGAGCTTACCCGCGAAGCCCTGGCGGAGAATGCCGAAGCCGTTGAGCAGGCCGATGCCATACTGGTGATGAGCTGTGCCTTCGGCGTCCAGACCGTTAGTATGTACAGCGAAAAGCCCGTCTATCCGGCGCTGAATACACTGTTTGTGGGTAAAGAGGAAACACCGGGGCATTTTATCGAGGTCTGTATGCAGTGCGGGAACTGCGTTCTGGCCACGACGGCGGGTATATGCCCGCTGGTAAGGTGCGCTAAGAGCCTGCTCAACGGGCCCTGCGGCGGCTCGGTTGACGGCAAGTGTGAAGTATCGCCCGATACGCCCTGCGCCTGGCAGCTGATTTACGACCGCCTGGAGGCGCTGGGGCAGCTGGATAAGATGGAGGAGATTGTGCCGGTGCGGGACTGGAGCACCAGCACTTCCGGAGGCCCCCGCCGATTCGTCCTCTCGGATGAAACCAATGACTAACGATAAAGACAGCGATTTCCTGGCTGAAGGCGGTGAGCACGAGCAGCACTCAGAAGAAGCCGCTTTCAAGATGTGGCTCAGGGTATTCGTCACCGTAAGGTGGATTACCGTCCTGGGTATCCTGGCGGCCACCTTCATCGCTTCGAGGATATTCGATATCGAGTTTCCCACCGCACCCGCCTACGGGGTATGCGCCTTTGTCGCCCTGTGCAACCTGGTGCTCCTCTTCCAGGCGCGGAGCCTGAGGCAGATGCCGGCCAGCCTGGCTATCCGCAGGGCTAGAATCTACGGCACCATTCACCTCTTGCTCGACTTGGCGGCGTTCGCCGTGCTGATTCATTTTACGGGGGGGATTGAGAACCCCTTTATCTTCTACTTTGTGTTGCACATCATCGGCGCCAGTATAATCCTTCACTATACTTCGGTGTACCTCTTAGCCACCTCTGTGATCGTCATGATTTCGCTGCTGGTGGGGCTGGAGTATGGTGGGGTGATACCCCATATAAACCTGACCGGATTTGCCGACCCGGGGCTTTATCGGGAGGGTAGCTACATACTGGCGATGCTGGTTGTCTTGGGCAGCGCCCTATTCGCCACCACCTATATGGCTACCTCCGTTGCCGGTGAGTTGAGAAAGAGGCAGCGAGAAGTGATGCAGTTGAGCCAGCGCCTTCTGGGCAAGAGAACCAGGGAGCTGGAGCAGGCTTCCCAGGAGATAGCCAAGATGGAAGAAGCCCGGAACCGCTTCCTTCAATTCCTGGGGGTAACCGTCCACGACCTGAAAGCACCCCTGACCGCTATTCAGAGCTATTTCTGGGTTATGCTCGGCGGCTTTGCCGGGGAGCTTACCGAAAAGCAGCGGGGCATGCTGGAGAGAAGCAGCCAGAGGATTAAAGAACTGTTGACCTTGGTCAGCGACCTGCTGGATATTCCGCGTATTGAAACCGGGCAGATGGTCCAGGAGATGAAAGATGTCTCCTTGAAGCAGGTAATCGAGACCGCAGTCGGGGATATGCGCGACCTGGCCAAGCAAAAGAAGGTGAAGTTGAAGGTGGAAATGCCGCGCTCTCTTTCTCGGATTCGCGGCTCGGCGCCCAGACTGCAGCAGGTTATGACCAACCTGCTCAATAACGCTCTCAACTATACACCCAAGGGCACGGTAACAGTCAGGGTGAGCCAGGACGATAAGGAGATAAAGGTCGAGGTTATGGACACCGGCATCGGCATTCCCGCCGAGGACCTGCCCCATATCTGCGAGGACTTCTTTAGAGCCAGCAACGTGGAGATAAAGGGAACGGGGCTGGGCTTATCCATAGCCAAGAGGATTGTGGGGACGCACGGGGGCAGAATTTGGGTGGAAAGCCCCTGCCCGGAGACGGGTAAGGGGAGCAAGTTTAGCTTTACCCTGCCTAGGAAGAGAAGCAAACGGAGGTGAGGCGATGAAAGCGGGAACGAACCTGGAAAAGGTCCTGGAGAGCGGCCGGTTTGCCGTCACGGCCGAGGCGGGACCCCCTAAAGGGACGAGCGCCGCCGTAATGCAGAGGAAGGCCGAGGCGTTGCGTCACTGCTGTGACGCCGCGAATGTGACCGATAACCAGACGGCTATTGTGCGTATGTCGAGCCTGGCGGGCTGCGTGCTCATGAAGCAGCAGGGCGTCGACCCGGTAATGCAGATAGTCTGCCGCGACCGCAACCGTATTGCCATTCAGAGCGATGTGCTGGGAGCGGTGGCACTGGGCATCGGCAATATACTCTGCCTTTCCGGCGACCATCAGATGTTCGGCAACCACCCCACGGCTAAGAATGTCTTCGATATCGATTCCATACAGCTGATTCAAGCCCTGAAAGCCATGCGGGACGAGAAGAAGTTTCTCTGCGGCGAGGATATCTCGGGGGAGGTGCCGCTGTTTATCGGGGCGGCGGCTAACCCTTACGCCGACCCCTTCAAGTTCCGCGTTGCCCGACTGGCTAAGAAGGTGAAGGCGGGCGCCGAGTTTATTCAGACCCAGGCGGTCTATGACGTCGCCAAGTTCGCCAGGTGGATGGAGATGGTTGTCGAGCGCGGGCTGGATAAACAGACGCATATACTGGCCGGGGTGATACCCATAAAATCGGCGGGTATGGCGCGCTACATGAGGGACTATGTTTCGGGGGTAGCCGTCCCCGACGAGGTGGTGACCCGGATGGAGCAGGCTCAGGACGCCAAGGTGGAAGGGGCCAAGATAGTCGTGGAGATTATCGAGCAGGTCAAGGAAATTCCCGGTATTCACGGCGTCCATATTATGGCGGTGGGGTGGGAAGATATCGTACCTGAAATCGTAGAACAGGCTGGATTATTGCCCAGACCTGTATTATAATGGCAAGGAGAGCTATGACGAAGAAGATTTTGGTAGTTGACGATGACCCCGATATCCTGGATGCGGTAACCATGATTTTAGAGTCCCAGGACTACAAGGTAGTTACCGCCCGGGATGGTATTGAAGCTCTGGCTAACCTCAAGGCGGAGAAGCCGGACTTGATGATTCTAGACCTGTTGATGCCCAAGATGGACGGCTGGGCGGTATGCAAGGAGCTGCAGGACCCGAGGTGGTCGAAGTACCGCGACGTGCCCATTTTGATTCTGACCTCGGTGAGAGAGGAAGCCAGCCGCCGCCGTTACGAGCTGGAGACCGGGCTGGAGCTGGACGTGGACGACTATGTAGAGAAGCCCTTCAGCCCCGACATACTGCTGGAGAGGGTGGAGCGGCTCATTAAGAAGAAAAAGTCCTGAAGGGGTGACCTCATGGAAAAGAGAGCTAAAATCCTCCTCGTCGACGATGACAAAGACTTTATCGAATCGACCAGGATTGTCTTGGAGAGCAAGCCTTATCAGATAATCGTTGCCTCCAACGGGGATGAGGGGCTACGCAAAGCCAGGGAGGAAAAGCCCGACCTTATTCTTTTGGACGTGATAATGCCGGTCAAGGATGGTTTTAGCGCCGCCGAGCAGCTCAAGAAAGACCCCCAGCTCAGTAAAATCCCCACCCTGATGCTTACCGCCTTTGCTACCAAGGGCCGGGAGACCTCGATACCGGTCAGCCGGGGGATGGAACTTGAAACCGAGGACTATATCGATAAGCCTGTCAGCCCTGACGAGCTACTGGCTAGGGTGGAGAAGCACCTGAAGAAGGCGGGCTTTTAGAGAAGGGGATAGCCTCGTGGGGGCTCGTAGCTCAGTGGTTAGAGCGGTCGGCTCATAACCGATTGGTCGTAGGTTCGAATCCTACCGAGCCCACTTCCATAATGCCCCGGCAGGGGAGTTGACATAACTATCTGGCTATTTCCAGTCATTTTGCCTGTTTATTGTCAACTCAGGCATAACCTTCAGGCACAGAGACTCCGCTAAGATAACTAAACATAATGTTAAAACCCCTCATTTTTTGAGGGGATTGCAGGCGTGGAGGTGACGGTTTGTATTGGGTTATCTTCGCTATCGGGGCGGCATTAGGGCTGTTCGGGCTCATGCGGGTCTTCCGCTACCTGGTGTGGATGAGGCTGGTCTGGCTCAGCGACGGCGCCCGGGAAGCCATCGACTACGCCATTAAGGACTTCGAGGCGGGGCCGGTGCTCGTTGAGGAGAGCGGCAAGAAAGTCAAGATAGAAGAGCGGGCGGAGAAGCTCCAGAAGGGGCTGCAAAGGCGCATAGAACGCTTCCGTAGAGCCTCACGCTGGCTCTGGCCGCAACGCACCCAGGCTATCGCCAGCTGGACCTCTCTGTCGCTTGAGGATGCCGTCGTCTGCATTGCCGAGGGCGTTAAGAAAGCCAAACGCAAAACCCCGCAGCTCTCAGAGTTCCGGGAGAACATGACCAGGCTCATGCTGGACTACGAGGACCTCACCCAACATCTCCGGGATACGGCTAACCGCGAGGTGGTCTGGGCCACGGCATCGTTCGCGCTGGGCGCGCTGACAGTCAGCTTATTCACACTCTGGTTGCAACTCGGCTGATTCCCGGTAGTGGCCCTGGAGAGGGCAGCGGCTAAGGCTTTTCCTGTGTGCGGGAGTTCACATAACATATATAGTGCGCCCCAGTATTATTCAGGGGGTGGCTGGGGGGTAACAAGTGAGGCTTGGGGCTGGTTAGCTTATGTCTCGGGCCTTGATCTTAGCTATCTTAAGCAGGAGTTTATTTAGAGCCGCCGCTATACCTTTGCTATAGATTCCTAGTAATTCCTCTAATTTTTCGGGATTATCTTTGATTGCTTTCTCTAGATTATATATGGATTATATATGATTGAGTCTTCCGCTAAACCGCCAAACATTCCTTTCATATCTTGCATACCAAAAGAAGATCCCTTTAGGAATAAGAATGTTGCAAACATATTTACGGCTTCCTCCGCCTCCACTTTTAAATCTTTTTTAAACTCCTCGTTGACTATGACCATTATATAGCCATTCTTTGTAAAGGTCTTCCCATATCTAAGTAGTAAATTAGCTTCCCTATGCTTACTAATTTGCTCTAAGGACAAATTAGTACTAAGAGGAACCTCAATTGCAAGTGAGTTAGTTTGGATTTCCAATGCCCACTCAAGAATCTCATTTAATAATCTTTCCCGACGTTCTTTTCGCTGTAAGCTTTGAGTGTGTAGAATAGACGCTACGCCTATACCAAGCGCTACTAGTACTGCGACCAGGGTTATCCAATCACCGGTCTCCATACCCCCATTATAACACGCAAAATCAAGCTATATTATGTAAAGTCATTCCCTATCGCTTACGAGAACCTCTAAAAGACCCTCCCCCTATCCTTATATAATGATGGGGTCCTTTTTTCAAAGGGCGCAGGGGGCGAAAAGAAGAGGAAAACGCCCCCTTTACACTCACACAGGTATCAGACTACTCGTAAATAATTGAAGGGGCTCAGATTTGGCTCTCAGCGCGCCATTTTTAGAGGGGTTTTGGGGGGAAATAAAAAGCTTCCTATTCCGGTTCTTCAGGTGGCCATGGGCGCGTGAACTTCACCTTGCTGAACTTCCACTCTACGCCTATCCTGACGTATTCGAACTCGTGTTTGCCCTGGAGCCATCTCATCGGTTTTTCATGAGGGAAGAGATACAATATCCAGTAGCTGCTGGCCCTGTCGCCGGCAACAGATATAACCGGCTGGCATGCCAGATGCCCGGGTGTTATCTCCAGCTTGTCAAAGTCCTCATAGACAAGCTCCCTGATTTCCTTCTTGCCCCGGCGGAATCCGTGCTGCCCAATATCGGCGGAGGCGTCTTCGGCGAAACAGTCCAGTAAATCATCCCAGGCGCGGCTGGAAAGGCTGAAGATATATTTTCTATGCAGCCTCTCTATCGCCTCTATATCCTCCAGGACCCTGATTCTTTTTTGCAGTTCCTCTAAAGACATCAGTCTGAGCTCCTGGTGATTGTCTCAAGAGCTGGCCAGGGGCGAGTGTACTTCAGGTAGCTGAATTTCCACTTCCCGTCCACCTTTATGTACTTGCAGTCATACCTGCCCTGAAACCACTCTGCCTCTGGGCCGGGTAAGAAGAGATAAAGAATCCAGTGGCCCTCCGCTGTTTCTCCATCAACGTTGATTACAGGTTGCGTGACCAGATGCCCGTGGGTCGGCAGTATCTTGCCGTTGAACTCGTTGAATAGCTCCTTAATTTCCTTCTTGCCCCGGCGCGGTCCGTGCGTCCAGATATCAGCAACACCGTCATCGGCAAAGCAGTACAGCATATCTTCCCACTGCTGGCTGGCGAGTGCATAGACATACTCTCTATGCAATTTTTTGATTGCCTCTATGTCCTCCAGAACTCCGACCCTTTTTTCTAATTCCTCTAAAGCCATCATGACCTCCTTAGCGGTTACTAACCCCGCTCAGAATAATGTTTAAGCGCCCATATTTAGCTCTCAGCGCGCCGTTTTCAGGCGTGTTCAGACGGGCTGCATGTTGTGGCTCAAAACCTGTCCGATAAGCTCCAAAAGACTTTTTAACCCCCAGCCCTTTACCGCCGAAACGAGCACTGTGTTCTCATCAGCCTCGGTCTGGCCGGAAAGATAATCGAGGGCCGACTTCTCGTCCCACTGTCGGCTTTCGTCCAAAAGCAAATCGATTTTGTTCAGCGCCGTAATGCGGGGCTTCTCGCTCAGGTTCAGGTCGGACAAAATATCCTCAACCGTCTGGCATTGCTCCGGGGCATTGCGGCTGGTCAGGTCGACGATGTGCAGCAGCAGGTTGGCTTCGTCAAGCTCCTCCAGTGTTGCCTTGAAGGCGGTAACAATGGTCGGCGGCAGCTTGCGGATAAAGCCCACGGTATCGGTCAACAGGATTGTGCTCTTGTCAGGCAGAGCCAGGCGGCGGGTGGTGGGGTCCAGCGTGGCGAAGAGCTTGTCCTCGACAAAGACATCGGCGTGGCTGAGTGCATTGAGCAAGGTGCTCTTGCCGGCGTTGGTGTAGCCGACCAGGGCGACCACGGGGATGCCGCTCTTGCGGCGCTGCTGGCGGTATAGCTGGCGGTGCTTCCTGATGTCGTCTATTTGGCCTTTAAGGCGGTGTATCTTGCGCTGAATAAGGCGCCGGTCTGTCTCCAGCTGGGTCTCACCGGGGCCCCTGGTGCCGATACCGCCTCCCAGCCTCTCCAGGTGGCTCCACTGCCCGGCTAGGCGCGGTAAAAGATACTGGTGTTGCGCCAGCTCGACCTGAAGCTGTCCCTCGCGGGTGTGTGCCCGCCTTGAGAAGATGTCCAGGATTAAGGCTACGCGGTCAATCACCTTTACCTTGAGGGCTTCTTCCAGGTTACGCTGCTGCAGCGGCGTCAACTCGTCGTCAAAGATGGCTACGGTGTAGTTGAGGCTGGATTTGAGCGCTATCAGCTCTTCCAGCTTGCCCTTGCCCATGTAATGCGTCTTGGCGGTCCGGGGCAGCCGCTGTATGAGCCTGCCCACCACGGTGGCTCCGGCTGTTCCCGCCAGCTGAGCCATCTCGTCGAGCGAGTCCTTCGCCGACCAGCGGTCGGTGCCACCTTTGCCGGACACAGCCACCAGGAATGCCCGCTCCGGTGACGGACGGGTAACAATCGGGGCTTTAATAGGCAAAACTCCCTAACATTATGTAAAGTCCACCCCCTGCCTTAGTCTCCTCCGACTGTCGCGCCAGGTAGCCAGCTTGGACAATCCTTTCACCAGCGAGGCATCGGGTATGGTTAGCGACAGCCGTATGTAACCCTCGCCGTTCTGGCCGTAGCCCGTGCCCGGGGTAACCACCACCCCTACCCTCTCCAGCAGGTCGGCGGCGAAATCCATAGAGGTGTAGCCCTTGGGCACCCTGGCCCATATGTAGAGGCCTGCCTTGGGCGTCCGGGCTTTAAGCCCCATATTATTTAAGACCTCTATGACCAGGTCGCGGCGTCTCTGGTAAACGTCGTTTTGCTTCTGGATGGAGTCCTGGGGGCCGCTTAAAGCCTCGATGGCGGCGTATTGAATAGCTTGCGGAACTCCCGAATCTATGTTGGATTTAAGCCTTTTGAGGGCGTCTATCATGGCGGCGTTGCCCACCGCCATGCCTATCCGCCAGCCGGTCATATTATAGCTCTTGGACAGGGAGTTGAACTCCACGCCCAGCTCTTTGGCTCCTTCTGCCTGCATAAAGCTGTCCGGCTTATAGCCATCGAAGGCGACCTCGGAATAGGGCCCGTCGTGGCAGATAGCCAGGTTATTGCGTTTGGCGAATGCCACCGCCCGATTGAAAAAGTCGAGGTCGGCTACGGCGCCGGTGGGGTTGTTGGGATAGCTGAGCCAGAGCAGTTTAGCCTTCTTCAAGATATAAGCGGGCACGGCATCCAGGTCGGGCAGGAAGTCGTTCTCTTCGGTGATGGGCAGGTAGTAAGGAGAGCCGCTGGCCAGCGTGGTGCTTATGGCATAGACGGGGTAAGCCGGGTCGGGAATAAGGGCGACATCCCGGTAGTCGATAAAGCAGAAAGCGATGTGGAAGATGCCCTCTTTGGAGCCGATGAGAGGCAATACTTCTTTGTCGGCATCAAGATCGACATCAAAGCGCTTCTTGTACCAGCTAGCTATAGCCTGGCGCAGTTCGGGCAGGCCCTCGGTCTCCGGGTAACGGTGGTTAGCCGGGTCCTTGGCGGCTTTGCACAACTTGGCGATTATGGGAGGTGGGGTGGGGATATCGGGGTCGCCGATGCCGAAGTCGACAATATCTTCACCCTTCGCCCTTTTCTCGGCAATTTTACGGCTTATTTCGGCAAAAAGATAAGGCGGTAGGTTCTCAATCCGTTGCGATATTCTCATCTGGCCACTCTCCGCTAAATACGATTTCAGCCGGACCGCTGAGGGACACTTCCCCGTCTCCATCCCACTCCACACTTAAGGTTCCCCCCGGCAGTTTTATATCAATCTTGCTATCGGTATAACCATGTAGTTTGGCTATAATGGCTATGATGGCTATGGCGCAGGCGCCGCTGCCGCAGGCCAGCGTCTCCCCCGCCCCCCTCTCCCAGACCCGCGCCTCTATCAATCCTCGGTTGAGCATATGGGCGACCTCGAAGTTGGTGCGGTTGGGGAAGATGGGGTGGTTTTCTACCTTAGGGCCTATCTGCGCCAGGGGAAAGTCAGCCACAGGCTCTTCTACAAAGCAAACGGCGTGAGGGTTGCCCATGGAGACGAAGCTCAACACCAACTTTTTACCCTCTATCGTAAGGGGGTAGTCTATTATCGGCTCGACTGGCTTAGCTTCCAGCGCTAGCGGTATCTCTTGGGCGCTGAATTTCGGCTTCCCCATACCTGTCTGGACAATGGTTTCTTTACCCTGGGTGTGCAGCCTGGCTTTTCTTACGCCCGCTTTCGTTGCCACCGATATTTCGGCGGCTTTGCCGTCAACTATACCCTTGTCTAAAGCGTATTTGACTAGGCACCTCAAGCCATTGCCGCAAGCCTCGGCTTCGGAGCCATCGGGATTAAACATTCTCATTTTGAGGTCGGTTTTATCCGAAGACAGCAAAAGCAAGCCGTCAGCGCCGATACCGAAGTGGCGGTGGCACATAGCTATCGCCAGCTTTGGCCAGTTACGCTGCCCTTTATCAGCCTCCACCAGTATAAAGTCGTTGCCCGCCCCCTGCAGCTTGGTGAAATTCATGTATTACTGCCTCTTAAGAACTTGTTCAGCGGCCCCATAATCTGGGCATCACTGGTTCTCTGGATATCGGCCCAGTGTATTCTAGTGTCTTCCAGCCGGAACCAGGTGTATTGCTGGCGGGCGAAGCGGTGGGTCTCGAACTTGATTTGCTGGATAGCACCGGGCAGGGTCAGCTCGTCATTGAGTAAATGGCCTATCTGCCGGTAGCCTATGCTCGACATAGCTGGCATATCGAAGTTGAAGCCGCGGTTCATCAGCCGCTTGACCTCGTCGACTAGGCCCAGCTCTATCATCCTGTTCACCCTGATGTCGATAAGGCGGTAGAGCTCTTCTCTGTCGGCGGTCAAACCAACAATGAAGATGTTGGATGGTGGCGCCTCTTTGCGCTGAAGCTGGGAAAATGGGGTCTCGGTCTCGTTGAATACCTCCAGCGCCCTTATGGTACGGCGCACGTTGCGGGGGTCAATCCTCTCCGCCGCCTCGGGGTCGACGGCGTTAAGCTCTTCGTGGAGCTTGTCGCCTTCCCCCATGTCGGCTCGTTCTTCAAGACCCTGCCGGAATTCGGGGTTGGGAGCTACCCGCGGTATGCCCCACCCCTCCAGCACCGACCAGACATACTGGCCGCTGCCGCCGACCACTATGGGCAGCTTACCGCGCTGCTGGATATCCTCGATAGCCCTGACGGCTAGCTGCTGGTATTGGGCCAGACTGAAATTTTCGTTGGGGCTGACGACATCAATTACGTGGTGGGGGACCATAGCCCTTTCCTGGGGGGTGGGTTTGGCGGTGCCGATATCCATGAAACGGTAGACCTGGCGGCTGTCGGCGTTGACGATTTCTCCGCCCAGAGCCTGCGCCAGCTGAATGCCCATATGGCTCTTGCCGACGCCGGTGGGCCCCACTATACCGAGCAGGCGGTTCATTTTGCCCCCTTAATTTCCGCGGTCTGCTTGGCGATACTCAGGAATTCGCTGGCTTTAAGACTGGCTCCGCCGACCAGGGCGCCGTCAATCTCAGGCTGTTTGACGAACTCGGCAATATTTTCGGCGTTAACACTGCCGCCGTAGAGTATGCGCACATCCTGGGCAATTCCCTTACCCTGTTCTTCGGCGATATACCGGCGGATAAAGCCAATGGTCTTGTTTGCCTGCTCGCCGGTGGCAGGACGACCGGTGCCGATAGCCCATATAGGCTCATAGGCGATAACGATGCCGCCGATGAGGTACAAACGGGCCGAGGGCGAGCTCAGCTGCTTGGTCAAGACCTCCTCCGTCTTGCCCGCCTTGTTTTCCTCCGGGCTTTCGCCGATACAAAGAATCGGCTTCAATCCCACCTTCATCGCCGCCGTTACCTTCTTGTCCACGATTGCGATGGTCTCGTTGAAGTACTGCCGTCGCTCGGAGTGACCGACAATGACATATTCGCAGAGGTCGGCTACCATCTGCGGCGAAATCTCTCCGGTAAACGCCCCCTTCTCCTCATAGTGGATGTCCTGTGCTCCCAGCTTTATCGTGCTTCCCTCGAGCCGCGTTTTGATGGCCTCCAAGGAAACAAAGGGTGGGCATAACACCTTGTCCACATTGTCTATGCGGTTAAGCTCATAGCGCATCTTGACGACCAGTTCGATAGCTTCTTCCACCGTGGTATGCATCTTCCAATTACCAGCAATCATCGGTACGCGCATCACGCACCTCCTTAAGCACCAAATTTAGCCAGTTTCAGGGCGTGAGCCATGGCTAAAGGCATAATCTGGTTGGCGGGAAATCGGCCCAGCCCCCCAGAGATACAGGCTGACTCGGTAAACTCACCTACCCTATCGGGGCGGCACCACTCGGAATATAGGACTATGGGTAGCGGGTGCCAGCTGTGCCCCTTGAGCGTGGCGGGCGTGGAGTGGTCGCCCGTGACCACAATTACATCGGGGTTGAGCCCCGTCAGTACGGGCAGAGACTTATCCGCCTCTTCGATGATTTTGACCTTGCGCTCGAAGTCGCCGTCCTCGCCGGCGGAATCCGTTCCCTTTATATGCAGGAAAAAGAAGTCGTAGGCATTATAGTTCTCTTTCAGGGTGGCCATTTCCTCGGCGATGGTCATGCCTGTATTCAGCACCTGCATGCCGACCAGCTTAGCCAGCCCGCGATACATGGGGTAGGCGGCGATAGCCGCCGGCTTTAAGCGGTAAACCTCGGGCATGGTAGGCAGTTTTGGTCGCTGGGAGAAGCCGCGCAGCAACAGCATATTGGCGGGCTGGTGCTTGGCCAGTATAATTTTAGCTTGTTCCACGAACCTGTTAGCTACCACCGCCATCTGGTCAGCTTGCGGATTGAGGGCGGTAACCGCTTTTGGCACCACGCCCGCCCGCTGGGGGTCGGAATCGCTGACATTGGGGCCCAGCCCCTTCCCCCGAAAGACAACGACAAAGCGGTGCTCCCTGACAGGCAGGACGGAGAGCTTGACTCCGTCTATAACCAGCCCGCCTAGCAGTTGACAAAGCTCGGCGCATTTCTCGGTGGTTATGCGCCCCGCCCGGCGGTCGGTGATTAGCCCCTCTTTGTCCACGGTGCAAAAGTTGCCCCGGGCGGCTATATCTTCGGGTTTAATGTCGAAATCGATACCCACCGCTTCGACCACCCCCCGCCCGATATTGAACTTAAGCGGGTCGTAGCCGAATAGCGCCAGGTGCCCGGGAGTACTGCCCGGTGTTATTCCCGGGCTTATTGGGTCAGTCAGGCCGCATATACCCCCGGCGGTTAGCTTGTCCAGGTTGGGGGTGTTGGCTGTCTCCAGCTCGGTCTTGCCTGTCTTGGGGTGGGGCAGCCCACCCAGGCCGTCAATGACCAGCAGCACAATTTTGCTGAGGGAGGGTCGGGACAGTCCCCTGATTAGCTCTAAACTATCCATTGCAGTTAGCCCTCCCTATTGAGTAGTGCCTCGACACCGGGCAATTTTTCGCCGCTCAAGAAGCGGAGTGAAGCCCCACCCCCGGTGGAGACGAAGGTCATCTTGTCAGCCAGTTTCAACTCGGTTACTATTTCGGCAGTAGAGCCGCCTCCGATTATGGTCGTCGCTTCAAGCTCGGCTAAGAGTTTAGCCATAGCCTGGGTACCTTTGGCGAATGGGGCTATTTCGCACACGCCCATAGGCCCGTTCCAGAAGATGGTCTGGCAGCGGCCTAGCTCCCGGGAAAAACTATCGATGGTCTGGGGACCTATATCCACTATTCTCCACCGCGGCGGTATTTTCTCCACCGCCACTACATTATACTCGGCTTCGGCGCTTAATTCAGCCGCCACCACCACGTCGACAGGTAGAATTAAGGGCAGTTTCCGCTCGGCGGCTTTCTGCATCAGCTTAGCGGCAAGGTCAAGCTTATCGTTTTCCACTAGAGACACCCCGACCTCATAGCCCTGAGTCTTTAAGAAGGTAGCCGCCATGCCGCCGCCGATGAGGAGGCAATCTACCCTGTCCATGGTGTTTTCCAGCGCCTTTATTTTATCACTAACCTTAGCGCCACCGGCAAGCTCGGCGAAGGGGTGGTTGGGGTTGGCTAAAAGCCCCTCCAGCACCTTGATTTCCTTCTCTACGAGCAGCCCGGCTACTGCCGGCAGGTAATGAGCGATGCCCACTATGGAGGCATGAGAGCGATGACAGGCGCCGAAGGCATCGTTGACATAGATATCGGCCAGGCGCGCTAGTGTTTGGGCAAAGGCGTTGTCGTTGGCTTCCTCCTGGGAGTGGAAACGAATATTCTCCAGGAGCAGGACATTACCCGGTTTTAAGGCGTCCACTGCCCTGTCTACTTCGGGTCCAATGCCGTCGTTAGCCACTATTACTTTCTGCCCCAGAATCTGCGACAAGCGCTGGGCGACGACAGTTAAGCGCAGCTTTTCCACTACCTTCCCCTTGGGGCGGCCCAGGTGAGAGCAGAGGATAATCTTGGCTCCCCGCTCGGCAAGGTACTTTATGGTAGGCAGCGTCGCCTGGATACGGCTGTCATCGGTAATGACCCCGTTCGTTCCACTCAGGGGCACATTGAAATCAGCCCTGACCAGGACCCTTTTGCGGGCAACGTCTATGTCCCGGATGGTCAACTTATTCATACCTTCTCCCTATCCGTAGTTAAAAACAAACATCAGGTGTTTAAGCTGGCACCTGATGTTTTCAGCCTGGCTTTTGTTTATAAGCAAAGCTTTATCTCCGGTACTGATAGCTGGGAAGTAGTTCTAAAACCTGCTTGGTTATTCCTTCGGCATCGAGCCCGTACTTGGCGCGGAGGACAGACTGACTGCCCTGCTCGACAAACTCGTCGGGGATACCGATGCTTTTTAGTTGAATATCGCTGATACCCGATTGCTGCAGCAGTTCGACGACGCTGTTGCCGAAGCCGCCGCTGACGGCGTTCTCTTCCACGGTGACCAGTCGCTTGATACGGCTGGCTATGTCTATGATAAGCTCGGCGTCCAGCGGCTTGGCGAAGCGGGCGTTAACCACCGTCGCCTCGATGCCCCGTTTGGCCAGTTCATTAGCTGCCTCCAGCGCCGGGGTTACCATATTGCCGATAGCCAGGATGGCGACATCCTCACCATCCCTTAGTATTTCCCCTTTGCCGATGGGGATTTCATGCAGTTTTGGCTCTAAATCTACCCCTACCCCGGAGCCGCGGGGGTATCTTATGGCCATGGGGTGATTCGTCTTCACCGCCGTGTAGAGCAGGTGCTGGAGTTCATTCTCGTCCTTGGGAGCGGCGATTATCAAATTGGGGATGAGCATCAGGTAGGAGATGTCGAAGGCCCCCTGGTGGGTCTTGCCGTCATCGCCGACGATGCCGCTGCGGTCGATAGCGAAGATAACGGGCAAGTCCTGGAGACAAACATCGTGAATTACCTGGTCGAAGGCGCGCTGCAGGAAGGTGGAGTATATGGCCACGATGGGCTTGAAGCCCTGTGTCGCCAGCCCGGCGGCGAAGGTAACAGCATGCTGTTCGCAGATGCCCACGTCAAAGACCCGCGTGGGAAACTCGGCCTCGACTACGCTCAGGCAATTACCCTCGGGCATAGCCGGAGTTACCGCCACCAGCTTCGGGTTTTCCTTGGCCAGACGCAAAACGGTCTGGGCGAAGACCTCACTATAGCTGGGGGCTAGCTTGGCCGGGGCGCCTTTCGCTGAGACACCGTGAAAGTAGACGGCGTCGCCCTCGGCGGGGAGATAGCCCTTACCTTTGGTGGTGATAACGTGGATGAGGGTTGGCTCGTTGCGGTAGTCTCGGGCTCTAGCCAGCGCCTTTTCCAACTCCTTGATATTATGCCCGTCAATGGGCCCCATATAGGCGAAGCCAAGCTCTTCCCAAAGCACGGTGGGGATAATCAAGCCACGGAAGCCTCTTATCAGCCGCTGGCCTGCCTGCCATAGCTTTCTGCCCCAGGGGAAGGCCGAAATCACCTTCCGACTCTCCTCCTCCGCCCAGCGGTAACGGTAGTCAAAGCGTATCCGGCCCAGGAGCTTGGCGATGGAACCGACGGTGGGTGAAATCGACATCCCGTTGTCATTGAGCACCACGCAGACCCTTGAGCCCAGGTGGCCTACCTGGTTCAGTGCCTCGAGAGCCATGCCCCCGGTTATAGCCCCGTCGCCGATAATAGCCACCACATTGTAGTCATCGTCGGCAAGGTCGCGGGCGATAGCCATACCCAGGGCGGCGGAAATCGAGGTGCTGGCGTGGCCGGCGCCAAAGGGGTCGTGTTCGCTTTCGCTGCGGTTGGTGTAGCCCGATAGCCCACCGTACTGGCGGATGGTGCTGAAACGCTCTCTGCGGCCGGTAAGCAGTTTGTGAACGTAGCTCTGGTGCCCCACATC
>Ga0307437_1000558_pt1 | contig 28675 bp, 27 predicted proteins | sample SalMarWE160390MG_FD_202146 | JGI IMG/M metagenome (GOLD analysis project Ga0307437, IMG submission 202146) | Salt marsh sediment microbial communities from the Plum Island Ecosystem LTER, Massachusetts, United States - WE1603-90 | ecosystem: Environmental > Aquatic > Marine > Intertidal zone >...
TGATACCCGCTTTGCCGATGCCGCTTACGATACAGGAGCCGGCACAATTATAAATCATCTCGGCAGCTTCGGCAAAAGAAGCATCGACAATCGGCGTTACCGCATCAATCGCCTCAGCTTCGGCTTTGATTACCTGTCTTGCATATTCCAGGTCAAATTCCACTTGTCATTGATTCCTTAACTTTTACAGTAAGCTTAAGAGCTAACAGCATTCTCCGAAAAGAGCAGTGGCTGGTTATACCTTTTAGGATACTGAACGAGGAAATTGCTCATAGTTTCTTCCACATTAAGCTCCTTTGCGAGGAGTAAAAGATCCAGACGTTTAAGAATATCCAGAGTAACGGGGCGTTTATCATCCCAAAAAACGAATGCGGAGAAGAAATCCCTCGCTATTTCTGAATTCAGAAGCCGAGTTATAAATAATGCTTCTTCCCTGTTCCGGCAGGCAGCAAAATAGCACGTATCATCAAGTACAACAGGCTTACCAGCATAAGGGCCAACAAGTTTGAAATCCAACTTTTTATAGAATCCGGAAATTGCTGCCTTCCACGGAGCAAAAGAATAATTTCCTACTCCGAATACGGAGAACCTGGGACGATTACGGTAAACAGAACTGGCACGTTGGTCCAGAAACTGGGCATGCCTTTGCAGGTATTCCCAGGTCTTTGGAGCTATTTTGCTGATTTGAAGCGTGTTTTCGCCTATGACTTGCTGGGGGACAAGCATCCAGCGGGAAGGTGAAATATCGTCAGCATTACCAATGTCGGAGCTCTTAAACATTGGGAAGACATAACTGTCCTCCAAATCGACGAGTTCTCCAAGGCCGTTTCTGTACTTTTGACCCTCTTTACGGAATTCCATCACCCTGGCACAATCATGCTTAATGCCAGACCTCCATTTATAGCGTTCTTCTCCCTGAAGATGTTTCCATCGCTCAAAGTTTGCAATACTTGCCACAAGGCGTCCCTGCCGATATCCAAAAACCAGAGCAGGAGCACTATCTTTGAGATTGTTATGGACCAGACAGTCAAAGTTACTCTCGGACCGAGAAATACTAATAATGAGAAGGCACGCGCCTACGGCCGCCCCAAAATACCTTGATGCATCAATGTGATAAATATCTGAACGTTCTATGCTTTGTCCACTTTTCCAGGCGTGGTAGAGAACCTTTCTTGCAACGGACGTCTTACAGAGCATTGCTAACGCGGCTCGTTTTCCTTTAATCCATTCAAGCGCATGATTTAACAGCCATTCAGAGATGTCAAAATTGCTCTTTCCGGTTATTGCGTCTATTCCCCGACGGTTATGATAATTGGACTTGTCGGGTAGATTGAGACTTCCGAGACCACCAAGTTCGGCATTAGTAACCCAGGGAGGATTACCTATCACGAGAAGAGGTTCCGGCAAAGATTTGAGGATAGTCTCCCAATCAACGTGAAAAAAGTCCTCGTGCATAACATTAAGGGAGATGGTATGTGGCAATAAGTTGCTGATAGAAGAGCTTGCCATATCGACATATTTTTTGTTGATATCAATACCAAATATATTTTGAACATGTGGAAAAAATTCAAGGCAGGCACGAAGGAAATTCCCTTTACCACAGCTTGGTTCAAGAATACTCAAAGGTTTCAAACCTCGTTGACACAGTAAGGAACAAACCTTGCGAGCGAGCTCAATTGGTGTTTGAAAATCACCAAACTCTGTCTTTTGCTTGTTTTTTATTCTAACTGTCACAGGCCTATCGTATCCTATAAATTCCATCTACCTTGCCGGCTTCCTCAATTACCCGCTTATATTGAAGTCTCCACTGAAGGGCGTTGGAAATTGTCAAGTACCCTATGTTCGGCGGATTGGCCAATATTTCCTCGGCAATTTGCGAAGCTTGAATATCTTCCACTGGAAGAAGGTGGTCTTGCATAAACGCCACAATATCGTCCTTGTTTCCGTTGTTTTCGATGATATTAAGAATTCCCTTTGTGGTTTGATAGTCTGCTGTTCTTTCTGCTTCTATGAAGATGCTATGTAAGATATTAAGTCTGCCAGTACGTGTTTTTTGATTGTCGATTTTTTCATAAACAAAGATAAGAAGCGAATAGCCAAGGCCGAAAATTTTCTGCCGTGCATTCTTAAACGGACAGGAGGACTGTGGCTGTTTGATACTTGTTACCTTAATATCCACACCCAGTTCCGGAAAATCGATTCCTTTAACGGAGCTTCCCTCTACATATCTGTACTTCTGGTGAAGATATGCCTGAAATTTATGCTCTACGTAAGTTCCCAAAGCCTTTCCATCCGTCACGCCAAAAATTGCGGGTTCCGCGTGGGCGGACTCAGCTTCACCAAAAAGACCTGCCTCCCTACAAAGGATTTTAATACTTAATTTCGGTTTCACGAGTTCAATCCGAATTCAGAAACAAAATATGGCAGCTCTTTTCTTAAAATTTCTATGACTTTTCCCCGTGTCATTATTCTACTGCCTCGCGGCGCACATTTGCTCAAACACTTATGTTATAATTTTACGGCGATTCCGCGTTGATTATAACAGATTAACTCGTGTTTTTCTCCGGTATAATCCGGTGCCGCGTGGATAGTTATTCTTTTTTCGCTAAGCTGCTCAATCTGTGCAATCAGCGATCGCTTTGCGTTCTGCAGATAGTATGCAACTTCCGGGGACACAAACAGTTCAATGTGTTTTATCTGCTCCGTCGAAGCTGAGAGATTCAACAGTCGAATCATCTCAATAGCCAATGATTCATGGCTTTTGACAAAACCCGACCCCGCACAATTCGGACAGGCCAGATACGTGCTCGACTGCAGTGAGGGTCTTATTCTCTGACGTGTCATCTCCAGCACGCCGAACCTGCTCATCCTCAGTATCCTCGAACGCGCACGGTCGGTCTTTGCGGAGTTTCGGAAAACTTTTTCGACATCCCTGCGGTGTTTCTCATTGCGCATATCAATAAAATCACAGATTATCAGCCCGCCCAGGTCTCTCAATCGCAGTTGTCGGGCAATTTCGGTTGCAGCCTCCATATTTGTCTCGTAAGCAGTCTGCTCGGCGCTTTTAGGTTTTCTGTGTCGACCGCTATTGACATCAATTGATACCATGGCCTCGGTCTGCTCTACTACAATTGAGCCGCCGCCTTTAAGCTCGACGGTGCGGGACTGTATCTTGGCAATCTCACCCTCAATCTTGTACTTGTGAAACAGCGGGACTTTACCATCATAATATGTTGCTCTTCGCTTTAAGCGAGGTGTGGCAATGGCGAGAAAATCCCTGATTTTTCTTACCACTCTTTCCGAATCGCATATTATTTTACTAATCTTACTGTTAAAAACATCTCTGATAGTTCTTATCACCAGGTCCGACTCCTGGTAAAGCTCGGCGGGAGCACGCTCTGTCTGTATGCGCTTTTCAATAGCGGTCCACAATCTCTTAAGATACTTCAAATCATTCTGTATCTCCCTTTTGGAGCACCCCTGCCCTGCGGTTCTGATGATAAAGCCCATGTTCTTGGGCGGCTTACTTTGGGCAAGAATCTGGCGCAGTCTCTTCCGCTCATCCTCATCTTCGATTTTATGAGAAACACCGTTTTTTTGCATCCACGCCATCATAACAAGGTACTTTCCGGGTAAAGCAAGATAAGTGCTCAGTGTGGGCCCTTTAGTCCTAATGCCCTCTTTTGTTACCTGAACAACAAGCTCTCGTCCCTTATGAAGGCAATCCTGAATAGGCGGTCGCTGCTTTAGTGATTTTCTTCGGCCGATGTTGTCGGCATGACCGGCACGGGAAAAATACCGGGGATGAAGGTCACTAATGTGCAGAAAACCATTTCGGCCTATTCCAAAATCAATAAATGCCGCCTGTATCCCGGATTCAATATTTGCGACTTTGCCCTTATAAACGTTTCCGACGTGGCTGCCGATGCTCGCTCTTTCCACGTACAGCTCTTCAAGGGAACCGGCCTCAACGACCGCTACCCTACACTCCTCGCTCTCAGCTACATTGATAAGCATCTCTCTTGCCATTTTTATTTCCTCTTATTTCACGGCCCAATTCACGCTTTACGAACCAGCCATTTCACGTTCGTACGTTTAATCGGGCCTGTCAAGCTCTCCGTGTTCAGTTCAAGCAGTCCTAAAATCTCATCTACTCGTATCGTACCTTCCGGACTGATTTTGCATTCGACCACTATTTCCCTATCGCCCACCTCAATTGATTTCAAGAAAGGGCGGACATCTATATTTTTGAATTTCGCCCTTTTTGCATCTATCCTGCGCTGTAGATTACAACTTTCACGTTCCAGCAAACGCTCTATCCTCGTCTTTTCCTCACCGTTGATATATTCCGGCCGCAGCGGCAAAATGTATGTAGCTGAGGTCGGGTGATATGAGGTATTTTCCTGGGCTGCCTCGACCGAAAGCAACTCACAATCCCCGGGTAATTGGCTGGACAGTCCGGCCTTGATACGAGACTCGTACTCGGTGACTCGCTGCCCATCCAGGTCACGACTTGCCCTAAGACATAATATATCATCATCCGACTCCACGCCGACGGTCCTCGGCAAGGGCAGGGACAGTTTCGGACGTGGATTGAAACCCTGGCTGTATTGCATTCTAATACCTGCCCGGACACAGGCCCGCTGAAAAAGATTGAGCGTTTCAGCATGTGAAAGGAACCTGAGGCTCCCTCCTATCTTGAATTTTATTATCAGCAGAATAGTATCGTTCGACACTGTTATGTGCCTATCTGTTTTACTTCGTTTTCAATGCTGTCTTTTACACATATAGCAGCCTATACTCCGGCTCCAAAACGCAAAACAGCGCGTTTGGTAAAGCTTTAGGTATTATGCCCGTCTTCACATTAAAAACAAGCATTTTTTCATAAAACTGTTTTGTCGGAAAGTTGTTGCACGTTCGCAGTGGTTAATAGGATTAGCTTTTACCTGCTTACGGCTGAATTTGCTTTCAATTTCTTCTCTGTCAAGTTACAATTAAACGATGTTGTATGTTTGGATAATTTTATTGATTTTGTGCAATGCACTGTTCCTTTTGCTGGTTCTTTTCGCACTGCCCGGCAACTGGCTGATGGTCGTTTCGACCTGCCTGTTTGCCTGGTGGCAGGAGGGCGTCTTCTCTATTTACACACTGGTCGCCATAGGAGTCCTGGCGACTCTTGGTGAATTGTTCGAATTCTTCGGGGGGATGGGAGGAGCGAAAAAAGCCGGCGCACGCTGGTTTGGAGCTTTCGGGGCACTACTTGGTGCCATCATAGGTGCGGTCGTCTGCACTTTTTTGATTCCAATTTTTATGCTCGGGACCGTTATCGGCGCCTGCGTTGGAGCCAGTACAGGGGCGTTGGTATTCGAACTTGCATCCGGGCGGCGCATAGAAGAATCGGCACGCTCCGGCCTTGGGGCAGGGCTTGGTGAACTGGTGGGCATCACCCTCAAAATCAGTCTCGGCTTCGTTATCTGGGTAATTGTCGCTGTTGCAGCTTTTTGGCCATAAAAAGACCATTTATTGACAGATTGAAAATTCTGGGCTGTACTTTACCTTTATAAATCACAAAAAGACCTGATTTCCCATCTGAAATAGGTACATTTCAATACCGCACTCGGTAATAGATGAAAAATGAACTGCCTTCTCAAATTCGACAACCTGTAATAAGTAACGCTTATAACAATTATTAACATAAGTTTCTTTCAATTTGAATAACAAAAGGTTATAATCGTTTTTGAGGTGGGGAGGAAGGTGCCAATCCAGGCCAATGTATGGAACTAAAGGGAGGTAATAGTGCGCTGTTTATAGAAAGTGTACTTCACCTAAGGATTTAAGGAAGGAGGTGGTAAAGGATCCGATTGTTATCACCGTCTTGGTCTTAGTTTTCCTTATGTCAAAAAATTTCTTAATTTTGTTTTTATAACTTTGTTGGAGGTATGTAGAATGTCTAATTTTAGAAAATCTTTAATTGCTTTCTTTGTGGTGGCGAGTTTTGTAGTAGCTCCCATTCAAACATTTGCCTGGCAATGCTCCGGCTGTGGAGGCTGTAATGGGGATTACTTTTATACCTGCGCCGACAGATTCTGCGACAAGGTTGATAGCTTCCCGGGATGGGGTCAACAATTTTGTCTAAGCTGCTCCAGTTGCAGCCAAAATTATTACATGAGGTCGGCTGTCGGAGGCAGCGAGAACTCCTGGGTTGATAGTACTGATATTCACTTTCGAAATAGTCACTGTGGTTTGGCATGGGATTCATACTGGGCCAAGACTCTCAGTTCGATACCGTTTACTGACGGCTCTGTGACTCCGGGTGAGGCCTATCGGGCATGGGGTGACTATGACCTTGAATGGATGGCGGTTAAGTGCTGCAGTTTATTGCATGATAGCTCCAAGGCATATTGGTACACAACCTTTGATGGGCTGCACTTGATGTTAGGGTTTAAGACCAGCAGCTATGGGGCTACTAATTTCGGCAGGAAATGGGCCGAAAGGATGAAAAAAACGACGATATTGTGGTGGACCTGGGACGGCCAGACCCTTACACAGGCGTGGTTTAATACGACCGATGAGACCCAGCCAAGCGGGACAGTAGCCCGTGTTCTTGCAGAAGTAAATAATAACTACAACGACCATCTTTGGGGTCAGGGTTATGTTTCGTCAGACCCTACTTACAACGGATGGTACTGGTATTGGGACCATGTGGCTGGCAGTCCACCGTATCTGCCTGTCAATAGTTTGGAAACAATGAATGTATACAGGGTTGTCCCACGTAAAGTGGACGAGAAATATGTTCAAAACATTGGAAGAGCGTTTGGGTTGACAGGCCAAGTAGGCGATTTGTGTGACTCTTTTGTAATGACCGGCTTCGCAGAGCCTCTTGATAAAAATCCTAAGGTTTTGAAAGTATCCAAGGCCAGCGGCCAATTTTATTTTCAGAACCAAAGCAAACTGTTCGCTGCTGACCCGCAGGCGGGACAATTCGACCCAAGGCTGGCGGAGGGAGTGGCTACCAGTTTCTTGCAAGAATATGGCCTTCTTCCACAGGATGCAGGAGCTTCCACTGTAGAATTTGATACTCTAACGGAGGAAAGTGAACAAGGTGAGGTTAGGCAGCAACTTTTCCAGAATACTAACGTCGTTTATGCCCGGCAACTTCCGGCAGACGCAGCGGGAGGACAAATGGTATCCGTGGCCGGTGCCGGTGCGCGGCTGAAGGTCTATCTCTATGATGACGGCGAACACGGTGATGTTATAGGCGCTATGGGAAACTGGCGGAATGTCGAACCAATGGGCTCAATTCCGGTTAATGATAGCAAGGATACTTGGGATTTCTTTGTAAGATTCGGAGAGGCCCTTTCCCCTGCAAAAGCTCAAGTAGCATACAACCGGGCGGTACCCGATTATGAGAACGCCACCCAGGGCTATTATGAACATCCAGGATTTGCCGAACAGCAGGAGCTTATACCATGCTGGATTATTCCAGTGGAGTACTACCAGGATGACACGTTGATTCTGAAAGCGGACACTTTCATACCCGCAGCAGAGAGTTATTTCCCTCCGGTCGTAGAGATACTCAAACCGGCGGAATTTGAAACGTTCGATTATGGAGAGCTCATCTTTTTCGACTGCCAGGTGCAGGAAGGATTTGGAACACCACCTTATAGCTACAATTGGGAGTCCGACGTAGATGGTGTGCTGTCCACTCAGAAAAGCTTCCAGACTGACCTACTCAGCTTGCACTGCCCGGACACATCTTGTGACTGCAGCCCCCTGCCTCACACGATCACTTTGACTGTAACCGATTCCAAGGGCTCGGAAGCGGAGGATTTCGTGGTTATAACAATCAAAGGAAAGTGCGACGAATGTACAGACTGCGCCGATTTGAACCGCGACAATATGGTAGATTTGAAAGACCTTGCCACTTGGGCTGATCGCTACCTAACTCAATCGATTCCGGGAGCAGAATAGGACACATAATTAGACTTTGAATACTGATGTGGTATCTGAAAAAAAAATGATAACTATCTGGAAAAACCGGTAAGATTCCTGAAGCTTAAGTTGCCGTTCCCGCTGTCAGCGGGAACGGCTTTTTTAAAACCGTGTGTGTGCCGGGTTTCTACACAGTCTTTAACTCAAGCCATTTTACCATATTTTGCGTTCAGTCTTTAATTCCAGAGGGACTCCATAAGGGGACGTTCCTAAGTTCCTAAATCCTTTCTAATAAAACCTTGTAATGTTTGTCAATTTCTGTTAGAATCAAGGTTTCGTTATTTTTATGTGTTTAGGCAGGGTTGATGGTCGACCCCGCTCATAGGTGATTGTATAAGCCAAAAAGGAGACAAAAGTGAAAACGAGAATGTTTGTTGTAATGTTGGTTTTGGGCGGTATCATTGCGATGTCGGTTTTCGCAGCCAAAGAAAGCGCCAAGGAAAAAATAGCGCCGCCTCCGGCGAAAACGGCTTCTGCTCCGAAAGTCACAATACAGAAGGTGGATTCCCTCCCAACCGAAATGGACAAGGTCAGCTATGGGATAGGGGTCCAAATTGGCCAGAATTTCAAACAGCAGGGCGTTGAAATCAAGATTGAATCGCTGATACGCGGCCTCAAAGATGCTCTGGCCGGTGGGAAGTTAGAGCTTACTCAGCAGCAAATTCAGCAGGTTATGACAAGTTTCAGCCAGAAAATGATGGCAAAACGCCAGGAGCAACAGAAGCTCGAAGCAGCCAAAAACATTGCCGTAGGCAAGGCTTTTCTTGAGGCTAACAAAGCCAAAGAGGGCGTCAAGGTACTGCCGAGCGGTTTGCAGTATAAAATACTCAAGGAAGGAACGGGCAAATCGCCCACCGCCGAAGACAAAGTAAGGACGCACTATCGAGGCACTCTTATTGACGGCACGGAGTTTGACAGTTCCTATAAGCGCAATAAACCTGCCGAGTTTGCCGTTAAGGGAGTTATAAAGGGATGGACCGAAGCCCTGCAGCTTATGAAAGAAGGCGGCAAGTGGGAGCTGTACATACCACCGAATCTGGCTTACGGTGAACGGGGCAACCGCGGTATCCCCGGCAATTCCACCCTTATCTTTGAAGTTGAGCTGCTCGAGATATTAAAGTAGAATCCTCGTTACTGAATACGCTCAGTTGCAGTCCTGATATCTACCTGGGGCTGCAACTGCCCGACTAAGTAATGGGGTATTTTTTATGTTGATCTCTTGGTGGGCGTTGGCCTTGACCGCTCTGTTTGTGCTGGGCGTTTATTTCTGCTTCGAGGTTGCCCGGCGTTTTAGAGACGACCTTCAGGAGCTTCGCGAAGTCAAAGAAGCCCCTCGAAAGGCGGGCATAATCATTGTTTGGGTTATCACGGTTGTAATTGCTGTCATACTGATTATCTCCACCGTTGTAATAATCGTCAGATTTACTAAGTTTGTTCTTGGACCGTTATAAAGTCCGGTGGTGGCAGCCTCAGGTGTGGATGGGCTTGGCCGACGGTATTATCTAAGAAGGGGATTTGTTATGTCTAATGGAGCAATAATAGCATCAACTTTCATTGGTCCTGCCGCGGCTGCCGCTGCAATAGCAAACGCCGTCAAGGCCTCCGGCGCAATCGTCAGGGTCGAGTCAGCCGATTTTGAGGCGATACTGAAGAAAGCCGAAAATCCCCTCGTTGTCTGTGCTGCGGGCGGTTTCTTCTCCACAAACTACCAATACCTTATGGGTTATAAAGGCCTTGTCTTTTATTGCAAATCTGCCACACAGCTCACATTACCTGCAAAAATCGAAACCATACTGGCAAAAAAGATTTGGCTGCCCGGCTAATCCACCCAGACTGCCCAACCCAATATGACCGTCATTATATATAGCCCCCACCCCTGTGGTGGGGGGAATCTTTGTCCTTTTTACCCACCCCGCCACTGTCGGGGATTGTCATTCCTGCGAAGCTTGCCCCTTACCTGTTGGGGGCACCGAATCAATAAAAAATGTCATTGCGAGGAGGCCGAAGGCCGACGCGGCAATCTCAACCCCAATTCTTACTCCTTCCTTCTTGCTACTTACTCCTTACTTCAAAATCCCTTGCCCTATCAGGCTATTTTTGCTGTTTTCATCTTGATATTTGATTTGTTTATGTTATTCTCTGCACATAATTGCTTGATTGACAAGTGCGGATTTCTATTAAAAAATGCCGTCTTAGCCGGCCTCGACCGGGCAAGATGTAGCGGTGCCCTTTTTAATGCGCCGCAGAATATTAATAATTCGATTTATGAAAGGACAAAAGATGGGCATCACAGACGTACTGACAGGACTCAAGAATAAGGTGCTCGACGCTGCCACTTATGAACTTCTCAGACGCAATTTCGAGCTTCTCGAAGAGAACAACTCACAACTCAAGGAAAAGGTCGAGTTACAGAAAGAGGAGAATGAGCAGCTAACTGTGGAGAATAAAAACCTGCTGGAGAAGGTAAGGGAGTTTGAGGCAAGAGAAAAATACGAAATTCATAAGGGTATAGCTTTCAAGGCCAATCAAGACGGTGTATTTTATCCAACACCATATTGTCCAAACTGTAGTTTAACTATGAGTGACGCGGGAATCGGCATCTATAAATGCCCCAAGTGTGGTTACGTGGCTAGGCCTAAAATAAAAGCTGATGTGCTTGCCCAGCAGTTAAATTCGAGTAGACATTGAGCATTCTTTATCATATGCCAAACAAAAAGCTCAACATAGCGACGGAGTTAGCAACCAAAGCGGCAAGCTAATTGATTATTGATTAAGAGTGATTGATTATTGATTAAGAGTGATTGATTATTGAATTGATTCCTTCGATTGAACTCAGGACAAGTAGTGGTATTACGCCGAAGGCTGGGAAAGCAATAGGGTGATGGTGGTTTTGTGAAAAATTATATTTTTTATAGGTAATACACAATGTCGGAAGAGCGATTAATATCCACAGGTGTTGTAGAGGCACTCAAGATAATAGTCTCAGGTGGTTTTGGTGCAGCAGTTGCAAGTTGCATAGGAACGTGGTTTGTTAACAAGAAACTGCAAGCTCAAAAGCTTGAGCATGACCAGAAAATAGCATCTCTACAGTCGAAACTCCAAAGGAAACACACTGTACACAAGCTTCAGTTTGAGAAAGAATTTCAGCTCTATGTTGAACTATGGAAAGAACTTGTTAATGTGCGGTCTACAGTGATTATTACACCGACCCTTGATATGATGCCAATGGATAAACCGCATTATGAAGTTTATAAGGAAAGATTTGAAAGTGCTGTTGATGCTTTCAATAAAACGAATGGCTTATTTGAATATAATCGACCCTTCTATCATGACGATGTAAGTGAGATAACCGGAAAACTTCTCGTTCGATGTCGAGGGTATATCAACAATGTCTCGGTAATGTTGAGAGATAAAAGAGACTATGACAAATTGTTCGACAAAGCGGATGAATTGTTGAGAAAATTGCCTGATGAAATACATGAAATTGAAAAGGCGATAAAGGGAAGAATTGGTTTGTTACAGGAAGCAGAGATTGTCGAATAATTGCTGACAGGCTGCGTTTTGAGAAAATCAAAATACGTTTTAAAGGAATGTCTTATACGGGATAAAGGATTGACGATGACAAATTCGAGTCCATATCAAGAAAGATACTGGAAAGAACTCTTTGAATTGAGAGTAGAATAAAACTAAATAAAACTAGGGACAGCTACCTATTAATGGCTGGGGACAGCCGGGTAGGGTGTGCAACTTGTTTGCACACGCGGAATCTTTACAATGGCAGGATAAAATCAGTGGTTCGACTTTGCTCACCACAGGTGTAAAGCGTGTTGTATTTTATTATGTTAATCCACAGCGAAAGGAGATGCTCTCATGGAGCATGAAGAAACCAGACAATGGTACGGTTCGTTGTGTGCCGGCGTTCTCACCTCCCGCTGGCCTTTCGGGAAGATGATTACCAGTTCGGACCATATTGAACTCAAGAGCTTTGTGGGCAGATTTGTACTTCCGCAAGATGAGGTTCAGTCTATTGACAGTGCGAAATCCTTCCCTTGGTTATGGATGGGCATTCGGATCCACCACGTCCACAAGGACTATCCCGAACGCCTCATGTTTAGTCCAATCGCTTTCTGGCGGCGGAGGCATATCATAGACCATCTCAGATCCTTGGGATATAAGGTGGCTTAACAAAACTTTGCAGCGGACGGCTTGGAGCCAACGCTGAATTCCACTTCCAACTGAAGGGCAAGGCCATGTTCATTGGTGGGAAATATGCCGTCGGCCATCCGCCTTCGCCGAGGCTTCGGCGGACAGGCAGGTGGTGACCAAAAAAAGTGCTTTTTTGGTCATTTTTTTGTTCCTTTTGTGTATTTTGTGCTTTTTCGTGGCTATTTTCTTCGTGCCTTCGTGTCCTTCGTGGTGAAATTTTTCCAAAAAAAGTTAGATTATTATTGAACATTTTAAGCAAGTTTGGTATAATACAAACGGCAATTGAGAATTTAGAATGTAAAATCGAGCAGTTAGAGGTCAGGAGTCAGCAGCTAATTACTATTAACCAATAACCATTAACCAGTTACCATTAACCAATTACCATTAACCAATTACCATTAACCATGCGGAGAACCGCAAGTCTTTGTATCAGCAGATACACGCAAAAACCCATTTTCTGGCTGAATAGATAGTGTTTTGAACATTTTTATTTTGGTAATTTGGATTTGTTTAGGATTTAGAGCTTAGGATTTAGGATTTCAGTATGCCGGCTAACTCCTTACTCAATATGATGTTAACACCAACACAGCTATGCACTTATGCCTTATGCTCTTGTGCCTTATGCCTTCGGCATCTTTACAACTGTAAAGAGTTCTTTACAAATCAGACTTTTTATGCAAAACGAACCCAATTTTCGAAAAAGTCAAATGAACGTAAGTTATTACATTAGAATGGATTATGAAAAATGGACACTTGGTGAACGCGGGAAAAACGAACCCAAAACGAACCCAAAACGAACCCAAAACGAACCCAAAACGAACCCAAACGAACCCAAATTCAAAAAGGCCAAAATGAACGTAAATAAAGTACTATTAAAGGATTATGAAAATATTGCCAATTGCGAACCGTGTAAAAACGAACCCAAAACGAACCCAATTTATCCTTGCGTAGCCTCTGGCGAAGCAGGATCAAAGCCAATTTCAAAGGCAAAAAACATGCTGCTGCGTTTGTCGATTACCGGCCGCTTATAGGCATTGACTCCCGGCGGCAAATAATCTAAATTTAATAAACATTATGGATAATGAAGCAGAAAAACTCCGCATTTTGGCTTTTGAGGTAACCCGCCGATGCCGGTATAACTGCCGGCACTGCCGGGCAAACGCCGGCTCCACCGCCGGCGAGGAGCTTACTACAGAACAGTGCAAAAAAATCCTTACCTCTATAGCGCAGTTCGGCAGGCCGATGATTATCCTGACCGGCGGTGAGCCGATGGAGCGTGATGATATTTACGAGATTGCCCATTTCGGGCAGAACCTGGGCCTGCGAATGGTGATGGCCACCTGCGGCTACCTGATTAATGATGATACAATTGCCCGATTAAAAGAGGCGGGCATCCAGGTCTTGTCTTTTTCGCTGGACGGCAGCTCAGCCGAGACACACGACAAATTCAGGCAGGCCGAAGGTGCTTTTGACGCGGTTATTAATGCCGCCGGGATTGCCAAACGTGCCGGCGTCCGTTTTCAGATTAACACCACAATCAGTAAAATCAACATCGACGAAGTGCCCGGAATAATCGCATTGGCCGAAAGACTTCGCGCATATTGTTTTGATGCCTTTATACTTGTCCCGACTGGCCGAGGCGAAAAAATGGCCGACGAAATTCTCGACCCCGTCCGATACGAAATGTTGCTCAACGAGCTGCTTCGTTTGAAACTCGAATCGGACATTGAAGTGAGAGTCACATGCGGGCCCCAGTTTGCTCGCATCTGCAAACAGGCAAGGGCAAAGAAACTGCTCGGAAAGACAAACGGCTGCATGGGCGGCAGGGGGTTTGGATTTATAAGCTATTGCGGGGATGTGCAGACTTGCGGATTTCTCGATATATCGGCAGGCAATCTGGTTGAGAATGGATATGATTTCGCCGGGATTTGGCGCAAGTCGGAATTTTTGAAACGAATTCGCAGCGTATCAGACTATAAGGGCGATTGCGGTGCTTGTGAGTTTGTCGGCGTGTGCGGGGGGTGCAGGGCCAGGGCCTATGCAATCACAGGTGATTATATGGCCGCCGACCCGATTTGTAATTATAAGCAAGGAGGAAAGGATTGACCCTGCACTTGACTGAATTTCAAAAACGATTGTGCAATGTACTCCAGGAGGATTTGCCGATATGCTGGAAGCCGTTTGATGATTTGGCAAAATATCTCGGTACCGATGAAAAAACGCTTCTGCAGCAAATCGAGCAGCTAAAGGAAATGGGTGTTATCCGCCGGGTTTCTGCGTTCATAAATTACCGCTCGCTCGGTATGATAAGCACTCTCGTTGCCGCCCATGTTCCGCACGAAAATCTGCAGGCTGTTGTCGAAGCCGTTAATGCACTGGACAAAGTCTCGCACAATTACCTCAGACAGCACCACTACAATATGTGGTTTACCCTGCAGGCGAAGAGCGCGCAGGAGATTGACCTTACGCTGTCGGACCTTTCCGGCCGGTTCGGTATTGATTTTCACAGTATGCCTGTCGAGCGGCTTTTCAAGCTTGATGTCCGCTTTGATACTTCCGATGCTTCCGGCGAAGGCTCCGGCGAGGGCGGATTCCTGCCGAATACCAGGCGGCTGCCCAGCGACGAGATAGTTGGATTGAATAAATATCAAAAGCGAATCCTTGTAAAATTGCAGGATGAGCTGGATTTGGTTTCGGAGCCGTTCGAGTTTATATGCGGCGAGGGTCTGGAACGGGAAGATGTGCTTAGGATAATAGATGAGCTGATAGAAGCCGGCCTCATCCGGCGGATAGCGGCTGTCGTAGACCATCGAAAACTGGGATATACAGTAAACGTTATGTTTGTAGGCCAGGTTCCGCAAAATAGAATTGCCTGGGTCGGCGAGCAACTGGCCGCCTTCCCCATAGTGAGCCATTGTTACGAGAGGAAAACCTTTGAAGGTTGGACTTACAATCTGTTCGCGATGATGCACGGCCGGAGCATGGGCCAAATTCAGCACATCATTAATCAGTTTATAGAAACCGAGCAAATAGATTCGTTCGAATTACTTCCGACCGCGAAGGAGCTAAAAAAACAGCCCGTTAAATATCACTTTTGAAGCCTGGTTTTGCTTTATAGCGTTCAGACTGTACTCAGGTTCTGGAATTCTATCCCGACCTTCTTAAGCGCGTATCCGACCTCACGGAGGTAATCGTCGTAGCAAATCATCCAGTGGAATCCCTGCATATCTTCCAGGACTTTCCGCCAATCTCCTTCAATCTCAATATCAATCTGTGAGCGGCAGATGTCATAAAATGGATGGTCGATGATTTTCGCCCTAAATCCTATCCATTTCTTAGAGCTAAAACTCGGGACAAGGGTTGTGATGACCTGGCCTTTGCGCATCTCGACTTTGGGAGCAGCACCGTAATCCGATTCAAAGTGCGTTAGGATTTTCGTCGGCTCATAATCTTTGCCGTTCATTCTGCGGGGAGCAGTGCAATGGGCGCAGGTGGTAACGCCGTCATGAGGATGAGTTGGGTCCTGCAGAAAGGACGGCTTGCCGGAGATGTAACGCAGCAGAACCCCTGAAGGAATCACAACGAAATCAGATTCACAGAATGCCATAAATCCTTCGTCATTGATAAGACTCAAGGGCATACAAGCTGTCGTCTGGGACATTGGAATGATTGTTCCCATGCACTGATTAACGGTTATGGCGGGAGCGTCTGCTTTCTCCATCAGGTCCTTGAAAACCTTCGTCAGAAGGAAGGCGTTGACGAGAAATTTCTTATCGGTGTGCAGGGAGATACCCTTTTGAGCAAGGTATTCATCCGTCTGGCGCTGGGCCTCTTTGACGGCCTTTTCGTCGGCCCTGACCTTTTTAATCATCGGTTCGAGTTCCTTGTACGTTACCGGTTTTATATCGAATTTCCAGATTTCGCGTGCGTTCTTGGGTCCGAACTGGTAGCCGACTCCCCATCCGCCCGGGCCGCCGATAGCCACAATTCTCGTACCAAGAGCATTCTTCAGACCGTAAAGCGCCCTCAACCGCCATAGGACCTCTTCGTAGTCGTCGACCACAATGTCCCAGACATCCATTCTCGGCTCCTTGTACTCGTCCGAATTCTTTCGCAAAAAGCGAGGGTGAGCGATTTCGTACCACAGATACACTGGGCCGGTTTTATGTCTTAAGAACATCACGTTCGACTTGCCGGAGGCGGCAAGCATCTCGAGCCAAGCCTGACTACCGCTCGCTGCATAAACCAGAATCACATCGCAGTCACTGTCCTTGACCGCAGCAGCCTGTCCACCACTATTTACTCTCGCCAATGGCAGGACCTTCATCGGAAAGTCCGCCGACGAAGAGAGTTTTTCCAGCTCTTGCTCAATCTTTTTGGCTTCTTTGTCCACATCGCTTTGGCTGTGGAGGCCGCCCCAGGGTCGCCAGCTCGTGGCTTCGCGTCTTTGATGGAGCGAGTAGACCAGTGCCGGTTTGACGCGCAGCGTCGAGCCGATTCGAAGACCGATGCCGGCAATCGGCTTTATAGGAGCCGCCTTCGCTTGACTTGAAGATAATGCCACCGCTCCTACCCCGGCTGCGCCGAGACCCATCAGAAAATCCCGCCGGGACATGCCGAAGAATTGCTTTTCATCGATAATCGGCACGCCGTGAGAACAGTTGTGACCGGAACAGCGCTTTGCATGGTCCGAATGGTTTCCTTTTCCACTTGTTTCTTGTTCCATGATTTACCCCTTTCCTTTTATATGTACTGTTCTATAAAGAGCAAAATAGCTGCCTGTTGTAGTTTTTTCTACAGAGATTTTACAGGCGTATTCAATCGGTGAAAAGTCTATCAGATTATAAGACAGAAGTCGAGTAAATTCTCCGGCGATAAATGTAATAAATAACAAACTCAGATAGGCGTCTATACGCAGAAAAAAAGGACTGTGAGCTGGAAAGTTCACAGTCCCTGTCATCACAGTGTTTAGGACTATTGCACCGGCTTTAACATATTACTCTCCACATCCTCAAGCCGGGTTTTAAGAGCGCTTACACGGTTCCTTCACCGATTGAACTCGGCATTGGGATAGGAATCTACGAACGAATCCGTTAATCAGGACCACAATCTTCCGGGCATGTAATCGGGTCTTCGCCCGGCTCACAAACTCCATTACCACAGACCGGCATGCAATCTTCCGGGCATGTAATCGGGTCTTCGCCCGGCTCGCAAATTCCATTACCACAGACCGGCGCGCAGTCTTCCGGACAGGCAAAAGAGTCTTCACCCGGCTCGCAGAGTCCATTTCCACAGACCGGCATGCAGTCTGCCGGACAGTTGCAGACGTCCTCTCCCGGCCCGCACATCCCATCTCCGCAGCTCGTGCACACAAAGACGCCGACCATTGGAATACACATACCGTCTTCGATGAAATATTTGGCTAATTCAACCAAGCCGGGGCAGCATTCAGGCCCCCCCGGTACGACAGGGCCTTCTCCACCCTCTGGAATGCAGCAATCTTCATCTATAAGTCCATCGCAGTCATTGTCCAGCCAATCGTAGACCTCAGGTGCGTATGGATGAACCTCGGGATTCGTATCGTCGCAATCTAAATCCGGGTACGGGCATAGATGACTTGCAGGATTTCCATAACCATCTTCATCCATGTCCATACAGATACCTTCGAAGTCGAAGCCCGTATAGTCAAGCCAGTTTGCCGCTAACAGGGCCACGTCTCGGAAGTCTACATCGAGGTCCCCATCCAAATCCCCTAACGGCGAGGCCGGGGTAAAGTACGTGTCTTCATAAAGGCCGAGGTACGTTATCTGGCCAACCTCTGTCTCTGTCCCGTCAGGACAAACCATATATCCTACCTGGTTTTCCAGCAATTCTGAACCGAGAAGCGCACCAAGGGGCGGCTCCTCTGCACAGGGCCCGTATGGTACAAGCACCTCAACATTCTCGTAGTAGATGACTGTGCCCCCTTCTGCATAAAGCTGCAGCATCGGCAGATGGGTAATGTAGAAGATGCCATATTCTTCTTTCGGGATGAAACCTGCCTTGTACAGATAATTCAATGTGGCCGGCTCGTCATTTAAGTCGATGGTCTCTTCGAGTGTTAAGCCCGCAGCCAGTGCCGTATTCATTGCCAATACAGTGTAAGGGCTGCCCATACCAACAAAACATTCGCCCTCCGGGCCGATAGGCCAGTTACCAAAACGCCCGGGCCAATGACCTCGAGGCTGCCCGTTGGAAATGGGCGGTTTCTTTGCCGGTGGCGCGTTCGGAGACGCCGGAACTTTGGTTTCCTTGTTGTCGAACGTGGTTATTCTCCTTGGCAGGTACTTTATGGTGATTCTAACAGCTCTCATCCAATCCTCGCCCAGCAGATTAGAGCCGGTATCGTTTCCATCAAGAGCGACCGTTACAGGCATGTTGACGTCAACGGTGTTGTTGGCATCGTCGGTGACCGATACGGTAACGGGCTTTGTTACACCATATTTCTTGGTACTACAGTCCGCCATGTGGTATTTCTCGGTCTTAATCTTATTGGGGTCGTTGGGGTCCTTCTCGAACTTGTTTGGGTCGGGTACGCCATTGGCGTCGAGCAGTCCCAGCCTCTTGGCGTTTTTCCTGTTTACTTCAGTAGGGTGGGCGGGATTGTTAGGGTCTTTCTCCCAACCGTCGGTGGCTCCCGAATCCTCAGTTGCCTTTACCTTGACTTTCTTGCCGCCGGTTTTTACTGTCGCGGTCCTCTTTCCGGCAAAAACTATGGACGTCAGGACCGACAATGTCAGAACAAGCATCCACAGAACAAAGGCATTGTATTTACTTAGTGACAATCCTCGCGTTAATCTGGTTTTCATTCTTCAGCCTCCCGTCATACAAATATTGTTGAATATTAAATTTTGCTTTCTCCAGTAGAAAGCCTCTGTCCAATGACGTGTTCATTTCCCTGGGGAAAATGTGAAGTTTGAACAGGTGCCATCATCTCTTCACTTTACCAAAGCTACGATAATATATCGTATGATTCTACCGGATTATTCAATTAAAATCAAGAAAATTATCGAACCTTTGAGTTTTTTTCTATATCACAAAGCTATGTTGATATCGGTGGGGGAGTTTGTTTTGCCTTGTGGTTTGTAAACTCTCTTTGGGTCGTATACCTTTTCTGAGATAAGCTCTAATTCTTTGTCAGTGCCCTTCTTTAAAGCGCGGTAGAAGCAGGATTGGTAGCCGACGTGACATTGGCCGGCCTCTACTGTTACTTTGAGGATAATACAGTCCTGGTCGCAGTCCACAAGTATCTGCTCTACTTTTTGGATGTGTCCGCTTTCTTCGCCTTTCTTCCATAATTTCTGTCTGGACCTGCTGAAGTATGTAGCGCAGCCGGTTTGAATAGTGGCATCCAGTGCCTCGCGATTCATATAGGCAACCATCAGGACTTGGCCTGTCCTGGCATCCTGGGCGATAGCGGGTACCAAGCCGTTCTCGTCGAATTGCGGCGTAAATTTCAGGTCTTCTTCAATAGGTTTTGCTGCCATTATCGTTCACCATTTACTCAAAAGTCCCTTATGTTTGAAGTGCCTAAAGTTACGAATTATTTTTCACTTTAGCTCACTTCAGACACTTTAGTTCACTTTAGCTCACTTTTCAATTGCCAATTACCAGTTTATTCGTTATTATCCGAAAAAACAAGTTTTTATCAAAGGCAAACTACTTTAATGCCCGAAGCTCAGGTTAAGAACAGTAAACGCATATTCGTATTTCTGCGTATTGCCGTCGTATTTTGTGGCATAGCGGTGGGTGTGTTTTGGATCAGCCGGGATGTGGGGTGGGACAATTTAGCAAAGGCGTTTCGCAGCATAAACCTGGGAGTTTTTGCGGTTGCCCTTGGTGTTTTTATTATAGGCCAGATACTAATAGGATTGCGCTGGTGGCTCCTATTGAGGTCTCAGTCTATCTTTATAAGTTTTTGGGCTGCTGTCAGACTGTATCTTTTGGGATGGTTTTACAATAATTTTATGCCCGGTTCTGTGGGTGGCGATTTGCTGCGTGCCTGGTATGTAACAAAGCACACCGACAAGAAGTTCGAAGCGGTCCTCAGCGTATTTGTTGACAGGGTAATCGGGCTGGCAAGCACATTGGTAATCGCTGTTTTTTTCTATTTGTTATTTTTACGAGATAAGGGCCTTGAATTGACCAGTGGCAGCAGCGGTCTTTTCAAGGCTATGGCCGAATACAAATCCATCTTTTTCTGGGCGATTATCCTTTTTGGGGTGATTTTGTGTGTACTCTTATTACACAAAAGGACCCGCCCGGTACTGATAAAAGCCTGCTCATATATCCGCCAAGCAGGCTTGAGAATGATTCTTAGGTCCAAAAATGCCGTTGTTATTTACTGTAAAAAGCCACTCACAATCCTGCTCGCTTTTGGATTGACGGTCTTTTTGCAAATGCTGACAATCACTGCCTTCTGGCTCCTGGGCAGGAATATGGGAATTCAGGCCGATATCAAATATTATTACGTATTCTTTACGCTCACCTGGGTGTTGGGGGCTGTGCCTGTCAGCATCGCTGGGGCAGTAGTAGTTGAGGGAATGCTTGCTTACCTGTTTATTACGTTTGCCGGGGTGGCCAAGGAGGCCGCCTCCGCGCTGGCGCTCTGTCAGCGGGCTGTGTGGATGCTTGCCTCTTTGCCGGGGGTAGTGATACACTTGATTGGGGCACATTTGCCGCAGACACACGAACGTGGTCACGAATCACCGGAAGACTTTTTTGTTGACTCTAAGAAGACCATAGATTAAACTGCGTTTGTCGGGCTGAATGTTGTTGTATGACAAGCTGCGACCGGATAAAGTTGGCAACCTGGTTATAATAATGGCCTGTATTTGAAGGCAATACCTATGGCGGGACGTTTTAAGAGCTATTTTCTGCGTGGAGTGGCGGTACTATTGCCAGCCGTTCTCACAATCTGGATATTGGTCAAAGCCTATGGCTTTATCCAGGAAAATATCAGTGTCCATATAAATCGTGGTCTGGTTCGCTTGACAATGCTGGTTAAGGGGCTCGATTGGAATGACCAAAGTAATGAAGCCATCAGGCAGGTCTGGAGCAAGTTCTGGGTTAATGGATGGGGCTCTATAGCTGGCTTTCTGATAGCTCTGGTTGCCGTTTGCATAGTGGGCGCATTATTGGCCAGCGTCGTTGGAAGAGCGGTATGGAGAATCGTCGAAAGTTTCATTATGAGTACACCGGTTCTAAGGCGTGTGTATCCTTATGTAAAACAGATTACCGATTTTGTGCTGACTCAAGAGGAAAAGAAAAAGATGTTCTCAAGAGTGGTTGCGGTTGAGTATCCCAGAAAGGGTATATGGTCGATTGGGTTTGTTACGGGCTCTGGAATCGGCAAAGTCGTGGATAATGTCAAAAGAGAATTTTTTACTGTTCTTATACCGACTTCGCCAACGCCGTTTACCGGCTTTGTCATTATGGTGCCGAGAAAACAAACGATAGAGCTGGACATGACGATAGAAGAGGCGCTTAGATTCGCTGTCAGCGCCGGAGTAATTGCCCCGGATAGTGATCGAACCGCCGCCTTGCCAAAGGCTGAAGTTGAAAATAAAGGATATTAAGAATGGATTGTTATCAATTTAGTTAAGGAGAACGATTTTGCTTTTTACGATAACGGGGAAACATATCGACATAACGGAAGCTATAAGAAAACACGCAGAGGAAAAGACGTCTAAGCTTCCCAAATACTACAACAGCATCAACCATGTTGAGGTAATTATCGACGGCAACCAGGACGGACATATCAGCGTGGAGATCATTGCACGGGCCGAACACGGCAAGGTTTTCGTCGTTACTGAAACAGGTGAAGATGCGTACCAGTGTATTGACTTGGCTACACACAAGCTCGAACGACAGCTCAGAAGAAAAAAGGGCAGAGAACGGGACAACAAACACACTGGTGGTGTAGAACAGAACATAAAAACATAAGAGCACAGGCCCACAAAACATTTATAGCTTGTGAACTTACAATTGTTGTTTCGTTTTTGTATTTTGTCGTTTTGAACGACTAAAGAAATTTTGGGCGGATAAGATGGGATTTGCAGATTTTGTTTGTTTTGAAGCCATAGTTCCAGAACTAAAAGCCGAGGACCGTGACGGTGTCATAGCCGAGCTTGTTACGGCACTTGATAAAGCCGGTCGGCTTGGAAAGGGGAACTGTGAGAATATTATCAAAAAGATGATTAAAAGAGAGGATGAAGCAAGTACGGGAATGGGTAAAGGCATTGCCGTCCCTCATGTCAAACACAACGCAGTTAAAGATGTTGTTGCTGCCATAGGTTGCAGCAGTGCCGGCATTGATTTCTCCGCTCTCGACAAACAGCTGGTGTATTTGGTCGTACTTTTAGTCAGCCCGGTAGATGACCCTGACAAACATTTAAAAACGATGGAGCATGTTTTCAAGCACTTGCAGCAGGAGAAGTTCCGAAAGTTCCTCAGACAGTCCCAAACCGTTGAACAGATTAAAGTGCTTCTGCTGGAGGTCGACGAAAATCATCAGTTTTATTAATATAAATATAGACGTGAGGTTGTACCAGAGGGCCGGAATATGCAGACAGGGCAGGATTCGCCGGAAAAGGTGATTTGTCAAGTCGACGTCCAAATAAGGAACGCCGATGGACTGCATATGCGCCCCGCCATGCAGTTTGTAGATGTTGCAAGTCAGTTTGACAGCGATATCAGCGTCAGCAATGATGAGAATACTGTTGATGGAAAGAGTATTATGCAAATGAGCATGCTGGCCGCTACTTACGGCACCAAACTAACAATTAAAGCTGAAGGCGCAGATGCCAAAGAAGCGACCCATGCTTTGCAGCAGCTTGTGGAAGAAAAGCATTTCGATGAGCCGACACCAAAAAAGGAAAAACCAAAAAATTAAGCCCAGGAATGTATTGCGGTTGGCACAAATATGAAATATGAAATTCGAAACCTGTCCCGAGCAGGTTCAAGGTTTCGTGTTCCGAATTTTAATTAATACGAGAATTGTACCGTGGAAATAAAAAAAGGAATAGCAGTCTCGCCGGGTATTTCTATTGCCAAGCTGCTCATTATCGACTCCGAGGACTACAGAATTCCTCGCAGGCAAGTTTTGCCTTCCCAGCGAATGACCGAGATTCAACGCATAAGGAACGCTTTTAAGGTTGCCGCTGACCAGTTAACCGAACTTGAAGCGGCCCAGAGTGGTACCGAAGGCGGAAAGATAAAAGATATTTTTGCCGTACACTTGCGTTTTCTCCATGACAGAAGCCTGAGAAAGCGAATAACCGATATGGTCTATTCTGAATCCGTAACGGCAGAGTACGCAGTTTCAGTTACACTAAGAAAGATTGCCTCACATTTTACAAAGATAAAAGACCTCTACATCAGCGAACGGGCGGCGGATATTTATGATATCGAAAGACGTTTACTAAAAGAGCTTCTTGGCGGAAAGCGTGAAGATATTGAAAATCTGACGGAGGAGGTTGCTGTTGTTGCCCGCGAATTGAGTCCAACTCAGACCGCCGGTTTTAACAGAAAATTTGTGAAGGGCATTGCCACCGATGCCGGTGGAAGGACAAGTCATACCGCTATTGTTGCACGCTCTTTAGGTATCCCCGCGGTTGTGGCGCTCGAAGACCTTACCGAATGTGTCAGCGGAGGTGATACCGTCATTATAGATGGAAATCGTGGCATCGTGATTGTAAATCCGGACAAAGCGACAATTCAGCAGTATGAAGAGTATTCCGAGGAATTTACTCTCCTTGAGCATAGACTTGATGCGATACGAACAAAGCCTGCCTTAACACGGGACGGCACAAAGATTACACTGCTGGGAAATATCGAGTTTCCGGACGAGGCTGAGATAGTTTTACAAAAGGGAGGAGAGGGCATAGGATTATACCGTACCGAGTTCTTGTATCTCAACCGTGAGAGCGAGCCTACGGAACAGGAACATTACGAGGCTTATGCCGAGACGGTCGGTGTTTTCAAGCATCGGCCAGTTACTTTCAGGACTATGGACCTTGGCGCGGATAAGTATACTCAGAGCAAGCGGTTTGCGCCTGAGCCGAACCCGTTTTTGGGCCTGAGGTCTATCAGATTTTGCCTCCAGAACCTTACTATGTTCAAAAGACAACTGCACGCAATTTTACGTGCGTCGGTTCTCGGCGATGTAAGGGTTATGTTTCCCTTGATAAGCAATCTGCAGGAAATGAAGCAGGCCAGGATGATTTTACGCGATGTTATGGAGGACCTTGATGAAGAGTCGATAAAGTACAATAAGAATGTTCAGGTAGGCATAATGGTGGAAACGCCCTCAGCGGCCTTGATGGCTTCTACACTGGCGAGGGACGCCGATTTTCTAAGTATCGGCACAAACGACCTTATTCAGTATACCCTCGCTGTGGACAGGGGAAATGAATTGGTCTCTACTTTGTACTCTGCTGCGGACCCGGCAGTCTTGCGTCTTATCAGGACGGTTATTCAGGATGCACATAAGGAGCAGATAGATGTTAGCGTTTGCGGCGAGATGGCTTCTGAGCCCGAGTATATTATGCTGCTGCTGGGTCTTGGCATCAGGACGATGTCCCTGGCACCCCCGATGATACCTGAGATAAAGCAGATTATTCGCTCTGTTACGATAGAGGATTGTAACAGCCTGGCCAGAACAATACTTGGTTTGAACTCTCAGCAGCAGATTTCAAATTATCTTCGTGATGCCGCAAGAAAGATTCTACCCGAGGCCTTCTGATGACCCTGCATTACCTCAACTGCACACCAATAAAAAGAATGAAAGCGTAATTCTCAAGGCAGCCTTAGCTTGGTGCAACTTAGAAAAAACCACTTATGGCGGGGGTGACATCATAGTAGTAAAGCTCCAGACCGAACCAGTGGTAGTGGCCGAGGCGTTAACCTCATCGATACGCCGGTAGTACTTCGTGTCATTAGCCATCGTGCCTGTTTCAAATGTTGTATCAGTCTGGTTGCATACGAACGGCGGCGGACTGCTGGTGCCAAAGTATACATCGTGCGATGTGGCACCACACCCGGCCGTCCAGCTCAGGTCGGTGCTTGTACTGACACTTCCTTCACCATCGAATGGATTCGGATTGCTCGCCAGACAGGGAAGTCCCCAATCGTTTGCTAAAATGGTGACATCAGTAAAATTGACAATCCCATCTCTGCTCAGGTCTTCGGCCGGTAAGAGTTTTTCATAAAGCCATTTTTCTGTGAGCAGCTTCACATCCCTGTAACTTATGCCTCCATCAATATTCAAGTCTGCAATATTGCCTACATCCGACAATGACATGCCTGCCTGCGGAGTACCGCCATAAGCTCTTAATTCTTCTGAATAAGCCGCTTCCAATTCTTTCAAGATTTTGGTATCCATAATATGTGCCCTCCATGGCAAAATAGTAGTTTTTAATATTTTCCCTATTTTGCCTATCGGGAGGGCTTTTTTCTACCTACAAATATGACATGCACCCAATGCAGCAAAGCTGAGATTATTTTGATAGAAGTTTTGCAACATCCTTGGCAAAATACGTGATTATAATATCAGCACCGGCACGCTTGATTGAGTAGAGCATTTCGAGCATTGCGGTTTCCTTATCCAATAGGCCGGCATCAGCAGCGGAGTTTAACATCATATATTCGCCGCTGACATTGTAGGCTGCTACCGGACAATCGAATCGCTGCTTTGCGCGATAGATAATATCGAGGTAAGGCAAGGCCGGCTTTACCATAACAATGTCGGCGCCTTCTTCTATATCGAGAGCGATTTCAGCCAGTGCCTGGCTACCGCCGGCGGTGTCCATCTGATAGGATTTTCGGTCTCCGAATGAAGGGGCGGATTCGGCGGCGTCCCTGAATGGGCCGTAAAAAGCGGAAGCATATTTGGCAGAGTAGGACATAATGGCCACGTCTTTGAAGTCGTTTTCCTCCAGGGCCTCGCGGATGTACTTGACGCGTCCATCCATCATGTCCGAGGGGGCGACGATGTCGGCACCGGCCTGGGCGTGCGAGAGCGCTATCTTAGCGAGCAGCTCGCACGTAGCATCGTTATCAACTTTACCATTTTTAATCACGCCGCAATGGCCGTGGTCGGTATACTCGCAAAGGCATACGTCGGTAATAACCAATAACCGGGGGACGGCTTTCTTGATTTCCTGAATCGAGCGCTGGACGACGCCGGTATCGGCCCAGGCCTGCGAGCCGGTTTCGTCTTTTTTGCCCGGCAGGCCGAAAAGAAGGACGGCGGGTATCCCAAGAGAAGCAACTTCGGCGGCCTCGGCGGCAACAGTATCCGGCGAGAAGTGAAAGCAATCGGTCATCGACTTAATCGGGGTCTTGAGGCCCCGGCCTTCACGGACAAATAATGGATAAACAAAATCATCGACACTTAAATTAGTCTGGCGTACCAGCCTTCGCATTGCGGGGCTGCTGCGAAGCCTTCTCATTCTAATTTTCGGAAAAGCCATCAGGAACTCTCCTTTGCATTTGACTCTGATTGACGATTCTTGTATTAATCACTTTTGTATTTCCTCGTCGGTAAGGAAACAGGCCGGCTCATTGAGCCAGTATCCAATGTCGGTTTCGGTATCGAGAAATCTGAAGTTTCCTTTGCACAAATCAAAATATCTGCAGCGCATGCACCTGGGGTCGGCAAACTGTGATTTATTGCGGAGCTTATTTAGAACAGGCTCATTTGAATTTTGCCAAATCTGCCTGAAAGTTTTATTTTTAATATTTCCAAGCGAGTAATTGCGCCAGAACTGGTCGGGGTGGACGCGGCCATCCCAGCCGACACAGGTGATATTTTGACCGATCTTATTTCCGCCGTTGGCAAGCAAAAACCGCCTCGCTTTTTCGACACGCTGATTTTTTTCAGCAGCCATCTTTGTTAAAAGATAGGGGCCGTCGGCGTGATTACCCACGGTAAGAACTTCATCCACAAGGGCTTTTTTTACAAAGTCACCCGTCTTCTCAATAATCACGTCGAGAACGTGCCTTGTATGTTCGGCGCTGAGGACCTGGCTGTCAAGGTCTTTGGCCCGTCCACTTCGAATCAGATGGTAGAAACATAGCCTCCTGATATTAAGCGAGGCGGCGATATCAAAAACAGCAGGAATTTGGCCGGCGTTTTCCTTTGTTATCGTAAAGCGCAGGCCTGTTTTTATCCCGGCTTTTTGGCAGTTTTCAATACCCGTGACAGCCGATTTGAAACATCCCTGAACCTGCCTGAACCTGTCGTGGAACTTTTCATGGCCGTCGATTGAGATGCCGACATACTTGACGCCTACTCCAGCAAGTTTGTCGGCAGCAGCGGAATCAATCAATGTTCCATTGGTGGACAAGACAGCCCGCAGGCCCAACCGCTTTGCCTCTTCGAGCAGCTCAAATAAATCCTGACGCAAGAGCGGCTCGCCGCCGCTAAACAAGACAACGGGACAATTTACATCGGTAAGCTGAGAGAGGAATCGCTTTGCCTGGGGTGTATCCAGCTCATCATCGTAACGGTTTGACTGCGAAGAGCTATAGCAATGCAGACACCTGAGATTACACCGGCTTGTGCAGTTATAAACGACAACGGGACCCAACGAAGTATCGCCGGAATACCGCAGGTCGTCAGATTCGCCCGCCAATCCACAATACAGTTTTGAAATATTTATCATTGAAAATGCAAAATTGAAAAGTAAAACTACAGTTAAAAATTTAAAATTTCATACGTCCAAGGCCCGTGGGATACTCAGTTCTCTTTTTCACGTTCTTCAACGGCGTCAAGCAGTCCATCAATAGTATGCTCGGCGGCCTGTGCGTCAATCCTGACACCAAGTTTTTCCAATTGCGCAGAAGTTACCGGGCCAATCGAGGCAACCTTAACGTTACCTGATTTTACTACATCGGGCTTGATTTGTTCAAAAAATGCGCGAACACATGAAGGACTCGTGAATGTAAGCCAATCAATCAAGCCTTTGGTTATTTTTTCCGTGAGCCAGTCGCAATCGCCTTTTTCTGTTACCGTGGTATAAACAGGGACATTGTCAACATCGGCCCCGGCCTGCTGCAGGATGTCAATAAGCTCGTTGGAGGCAAGCTGGGAACGTAAAAGCAAAACCTTACTGCTTTGCAAATTTGTGTGGCTGATTAACTGATTACCAAGCTCTTTGCCGGTAAAAACGGTTGGGACGAAATCGGGGCTTATTCCGAAATCGGCTAATTTGGCTGCGGTTTGAGTGCCGATAGCAGCAATTTTTGCAGAGGCAAAGACACGAGCATCTTTAGAAAGGCTCTGCAGATAATCGAAGAAAATGCGGACGCCATTCGGGCTGGTAAAGATTATCCAATCGTATTCGTTGAATTTTGTAAGCGCCTGCAAGAACCTGTTTGTTTGTGTCAATTGCTCTATCTTTATCGTATCAAATTTTATTGGATTACCCCCCTG
>Ga0307437_1000560_pt1 | contig 28672 bp, 26 predicted proteins | sample SalMarWE160390MG_FD_202146 | JGI IMG/M metagenome (GOLD analysis project Ga0307437, IMG submission 202146) | Salt marsh sediment microbial communities from the Plum Island Ecosystem LTER, Massachusetts, United States - WE1603-90 | ecosystem: Environmental > Aquatic > Marine > Intertidal zone >...
CAAAATCATAATGAACTCAAAATTGCTTTGAATAAATATGTCAGATACTGCAATAAACATACTCAACAAAAGTGAAACTTATTTATTGGAAACGGCACTAGCATATATACCCAGGAAGTCATGTACCAGGGAGTATGCACATAAAGCTAACATTGTTGTTTAAGACTGCCGCTGGATCAGCGACAAGAATAAATATCTTGCCTACGAGCGCCTCAATGAATAGTCTACATAATACCGTTTTCTCCATACACAAAATCATTCATAAAAAATTTAAACCAATTTTATATTCTTTCAGCCTAACAAAATAATATCAAACACGTTTTCAATGATTTTATCCTGCTATTATACACATTCCCGTTGCTTCTTGCTTTTCTGTTAAACCTTTTTAATTGAATGATTCCGCGTGTGCAAAAAAGTTGCACACTCTACCCGGCTTCTTCGCCTCTTAGAACTTCGCCAACCGATTAAGCGTCTTACGGTATCGTGAAATGAAATCCGTAGCAATCATAGGCTCCTTGTCATAGAAAGAACGGGAATCAACGCCATGCTGGTCATTCAAATGAAGGTCTTTCCGGATCTTTTGGATTGAAGTAATCGGGACATCTTCCCCCTCACCGGTATAGTGTACCTGAGTATGCAGTTCTCTTAAACGTGACCGTATTAACCAAGATTTGCGTTGATCTTTTATAATTTTTGTGATCTTTACTTTGCTGCCAGCAGGAGAATCAAATTTGCAATTATATGAAGTCAATATGTTACGGAGCTTTCGGAAAGGTATTGGTCGCTCGCCTTTCTCAATAGGTCGACACCATTCGCAAAGCCAGTCAGCAACTGCTAGGATTTCTCGGTCTGAGAGGTTCTGTTTATCAAAATTAACAATTTGATGTTGAGCTAACTTCATTACTAATTTGAAAACCTGATCTTCATCGAATTCTGGAAAAAACCCATTTTTGTCAAGAAACACTAAGGTTGATACTAGTGCCGTTCGTTTGTTACCGTTGTGGAATGAATGATTATGTGTGATAGCATATAGCAAAGCAGCTGCAGAAGTTTCAACAGTAGTATACTTCAGAGCTCCTCCCAATGACGTTTGGGGATGAAATACCGCTGATGCAAGCAATGATTCACTTTGCACTCCTGCCGGGTTGATTGGATCGGGACTATGAAAAAAATCCTCTACCAATATAAAGTGTATCTTTCTCACGTCCTCCTTATTTAACCAACGTAGTTCCCGTTTATGTCCGGGGATCCTCCACTTAAAAGCAGGTGGTTCCCTTTTTTTAGCAAGAATGTCCATTTTACTCTTGGTTCCAGTAATTGGGTTAATTCCAAGTTTACGCGCCTCGGCCTTGAGCCTTGATATAGCCTTAGGTTGTAACTTTTGTGCTTTATCCCCGATAGGCACTAATAGCTTGCGAAGTAAAGAGCGCAATTCTGGCTCATATAAGTCGAGTACGCTCATCCAATATGCAATACTTTTTAGTTCTCGGCGCGTTGCCATCCCAAGAGCTCTCCTAGCGCGGTTTACCTCTCGCCGCCTAAAAATATGATTGGGGGCAATGATCTCATCGTAACCAGCTTCCCATAGTGCTAGGAGGGCTTCATCGGCGTCGATTTTGGCCTCTTGCGCAAGTTCATTTACTGTTTTCCGTGTACTAGCCATGTCCGATGCCGCAAATGTTGGTTGTAAATTAGTTGGCAGTTGCCCCCCTTAGAGTAGATCCCCGACTATGACATTCGAGGACGGGCGGCACTCTAAACAAGGGGGCAAGCAGAGAATAACATAAAAGAATAGAAAAGGGAAAGAAAAAAGAGAAAAAGAGGGAGGAGTAAGGAGTAGGGAGTAAGGAGTAAGAAGGGGCAAGGGGGAATTGGAAGATTAGAGCATTAGAACAGTAGAGCAGTAGAGCGGGGCAGGAATTGGGGGTCTAAATTCAAAAACCGCATTTTTCGGCAAAATAAACGGGGTTGACTTATCAGCATCAATCGTTTAGCCTTACAAGCCGACATTTGGGCGCTGTTTGTGTCGAATTTCTTAGTTTTTTGCCTATAAAAACCATTTTTTTGTAACAAAACCGCCCTCACAAGCGTCTGATATAAGTGAAGGTTTTGCTTTCCCAAAGCCATAAAGACTAAGGAGATTTTCTCTTTTGTTAATGTAAGTTCTGTATCGACAAGGGATTACGGCTTTGCAGACCATTGAATTTGGAACTTAGGTAATTAGAATGAACTTTCAGAGCAGGAAAAAAATAGGCCAGTTACTGTGTGAAAAATCATACTTAGACGAATCCGGCCTTGAACTCGGGCTTGCCGAACAAAAGATTGAGCGCATCCCGCTGGGCCGGATTTTAGTCAATCTCAAACATATAACGCAACATCAGTTAAATGAAGTACTTGCGCTGCAAGCTGGCATCGAAAAGATAGATTTGACCGATGTTTCTATCAATCCCGAAGTCATTACCCTTGTACCGGCTGAACTGGTCAGCAAGCACAGTATTTTGCCGTTACGGCACGAAAACGGCCGATTAGCCGTAGCAATGACCAATCCATTCCAGCCAAACGTTATCAAGGATTTACGGCTGGTTACAGGCTATCCCGTAAACAGATACTACGCTGAGCCGACACAACTGGAGAATTCCATCCTCAAGTTCTACGGCAGCAATGTTGCAAGGATGCTGGATAATCTTGCTCCTGCTGAGAAGCGGGCAGGTGCCGATATCGAAAATGGTGATTACTCACCTGCCAAGCTGAGTGAGCTGGCCAGAGAGCCGTCCCTGGTCAATCTTGTAAATTTAGTAATACTGGAAGCGATTGAGGCACGAGCAAGTGATATACACATCGAGCCGTTCGAGCATAAGGTAAAGATAAAGTACAGAATCGACGGTATGCTGGTGGAGAAGGCGCCGTCATCGAAACGGCTGCAGGCGGCGATTATTTCGCGTGTCAAGATTATGGCGGATATGAATATCGCCGAGCGCTTTGTACCGCAGGACGGCCACATCGAATTTGCCGGTAAAAACGGAAGGGTCGATATTCGCGTCTCCACTGTTCCGACCGTATTCGGCGAATCTGTCGAGCTCAGACTTCTCGATAGAACCGCATCATTGATAGGGCTTGAAGGGCTGGGCATGAACGCCCAGTCTCTGAAAGGTTTCAATCAATGTCTGCATAAGACACACGGCATTGTACTTGTTACGGGGCCGACCGGCTGCGGTAAGACAACGACCCTTTACGCGGCATTAAATAAGATATATTCACCGGCTGTGAAAATGATAACGATTGAAGACCCCGTTGAATATCAGCTTGAAGGCATTAACCAGATGCCGGTCAATCCGAAAAGGGGCCTGACATTTGCCACTGGCCTGCGGCACATACTACGCCAGGACCCCGATATTATTATGGTGGGAGAAATCCGGGATAAAGAAACCGCGAACATATCAATTCGTGCAGCGTTGACCGGCCATCTTGTTTTCTCAACCCTTCACACAAACGACGCGCCCGGGGCAATTACAAGATTGATTGATATGGGTGTTGAGCCGTTCCTGTTAGCAAGCTCATTGGAAGCGGTGCTGGCTGAAAGGCTGGTGCGTAAGATTTGTCTAAAGTGCAAAAAGCCGTACAAGCCGGACGAGAGCCTCCTTAAGACCTTGAACGGCTCGTTGGCCATCAAACCTGATACGCAGTTTTATCACGGAACAGGTTGTAATGAGTGTATGCAAACCGGAATGAAGGGAAGGACAGGTATATTTGAGCTGCTCAGAATAACACCTGAGCTGCGCGACCTGATAGCTGCAAAGCCGACAACCGAACAGATTATCAGAGCGGCACCGGCGGACCATATAAGTATGGAGCACGATGGCATTACCAAGGTATTGAAAGGAATCACGACTCCTGAGGAGGTCATGAGAGTCTCCAAGAGTATCGGTGAAGAAGAGTAATATAGTATCTCGTCTGACGAGATACAAAGTATGCGAGTTTGAATTGTGGGTTATTTTTCTTACAAAGCGGTTGAAACCAGTGGTGTAAACGTTACAGGCACAATTGAAGCGGCCGACCGCAAAAGTGCTGTCGCCGCACTGACTGATAAGGGCCAGTTCGTAATAAACCTGACAGAAGAAGCAAGAACACAAAGTGCCGGCGAAGACAAGAAAACGGCACCAAGTCTGGCTGATTTTATCCCCTTTCGTGCGCGAAGAATCTCCAACAAAGACGTTCTGGCTATAACCAGCCAGTTGAGCACGGCTTTGCGGGCCGGACTTCCCCTGCTCAATGCGTTGGAAATTATTCGTGACCAACAGCACAAGCATGCAACGAGGAGTATGTTAGACGAACTTGTCAAGTCGGTAAGTTCCGGCCAATCTCTCTCAGAGGCTATGGCCAGCCATGAGAGGACTTTCAGCCCCTTATATCTGTCAATGATCAAAGTCGGCGAGACAGGCGGCCTTCTCGACCAGACGACCGCCCAGCTCACAACAATACTGAGTAGAGAGAATCAAATAAAAAACAATATGAAAAATGCCTCTGCCTATCCTATTTTCGTCTTGTGTATCGGACTTGCCTCGGCGATCGTGGTAATAACGGTTGTCCTGCCGAGAATATTAGGGATGATTGGCGATGCAATCGTGGTATTACCCTGGCCCACAAGGTTGCTGATGGGCATAGGTGAGCTTACGAAAAGTTTGGTACTGACTGTACAGGGATGGGTCATCCTGGCGGCAATCGTGGTTGGCCTGCACTTACTGCGAAGATGGACCAGGACTAAGGGCAGAATAAAATGGGACACCTTTAAGCTGAAAATTCCTGTGTTGGGCTCGGTCCTGCGCTCCATTGCTGTAGGCAGGTTTGCAAGAACACTTGGAGCGCTGACAAAAGGAGGCGTCACAATATTAGAGGCCCTTAGCGTAGTACGTGACACCCTGGGCAACGAGCTATTGGGCAGAGAAATTGACACCGTAGCCGAAAAGGTAAGGACCGGTGAGTCTCTGGCTGACCCCCTGGGACAGTCAGGATACTTTCCGCCGCTGCTTGTTCAGATTACATCGATAGGTGAGCAGACCGGCAAGCTCGACGAATTACTGCTCAACGCGGCAGAGACTTTTGATTCTGAGGCGGACTCAGCCATAAACAGGTTTATGGCGATTTTCCCGGCGGTACTGATACTGCTGCTGGCTTTGGTGGTAGGTTTTATAATAGCGGCTACCCTGTTGCCGATAGTTGCTATGCAATTCGGGACAGGCATGCTTTAAGTTTCGGTTTTGTTATAAACAGGAAAGGTATCCAAATGGGACGGAACAGAAGGGAAAAGAAGGCATTTACACTTGTGGAAGTGCTTGTGGTCATAGTTCTGCTGGCGCTTATCGCTTCAGTGTATGTACCGAGAATGTTCAGGGGTATGGGCGAGCAGAAAAGAAAGATGGCAAGAACAAAAATGGCAAACATCGAAAGTGCAATTATAACATTCTATCTTGACTGCGAGCGATACCCGGATGAATCGTTGGGGCTTGAGGAACTGATTACGCCGCCCGCAGACCTTGAAGACAAGTGGAAAGGGCCTTATCTGAAGCGAAGCGAGCTGCTCGACACCTGGGAAAATCCCTATATCTACATTGAGCAAGGTGAAATTAATCCGGGCAGCTTCGATTTGATGAGCTGCGGAGCCGACGGCGTAGAAGGCGGCGAAGGGGACGATGCTGATGTATATAACGATTAGGCAAAGGAGCAAAGTGGCAAAGTGACAAAGGAGCAGAGAGTTAATTTCTTTGTGCCTTTGTTCCTATGCACCTATGCCACTTACACAGCTTTTAGTTGAGGAAATGAAAAGGGCAAATAGAAATACGAAAAGCGGTTTTACACTAATAGAAGTGCTGGTGGTAATTACCCTCATCGCGCTCATAGCCGGCGTCGGTGGTGGATTTCACATAGGTACGTACAAGAGAATGCTGGTTGAAAAAGCCGCACGAGACCTTTTTCTTGCAGCTAAATACGCAAGGATAATGGCAATTGAAAAACAAAAATCCTGCAGGTTAGAGATTGAAACGACTAACGGCGGCTTCTTCCTCGCTTACGACGAATTTAACGAAGAAAGCGGCAATACTGAGCAGACAATAGTACGGGACATGTATTCAAAGCCGGTGGAATTCACCGGTGCCGTCAAAATCGAGGATATTCAGATAACATCGATTGGTTTGGAGGAAACCGAAGACAAGACTGAAATAGTATTTTTACCAAACGGCACCGCACAATCGGCGGTTATTCAAATTGGCGACGGCGAGAATCATTATACGGTAAGTATTTACGCCGCGACCGGCAAGGCGGCAGTGCAAACGGGCACGGTTGAAGAAGTTGAAATCAAAACTGTTGATTTGGACAAGGAATGAGTTTACGGAAAAAAAGATACAAGAAGGGCTTTACGCTGATTGAGACAGTCACGGCGAGTGCCATCCTTTGCGGGGCTGTTTTGGTGCTTACAGCAACCACTACACGGTCTCTAACCGCAACAAGGCTTAACAGGCAATATGAGATTGCGGCTTCAATAGTAGACAAACAGCTTAGTCTGCTTGACTATATCGGCATCGACGATTTCATCGAATTAGGACGTGCCGAAGGTGTCGTCGAAGATTTTGAACCCGGATACCGCTGGGAAGTGAATACCGAATACCAGGGTATAGATAGTCTGTATCTGGTTAATATAACCGTAACCTGGGTTGAACGAAATCGTCCTTACAGTGTTTCTGTGCAAACAATGCTCAACGGAATGAGCACCTATGTTGAAGCCGCCACAAGTACCGGTACAGGCACAGATACTAACGCCGGCACAGAAACCCAGCAACAGCGATGAAAGGAAGATTTTTTTGAGAAAGACTGGATTTACATTAGTAGAAGTGTTGGTTGCCTCGACTATAGGAGCGTTTATTGCTCTTGTAGCGGTCGGTACACTACGGACTATTACAACCAGCGCTGAAATAACACAGGAAAATATCGAATCCGCTGCCGAGGTGAGGTTCGCTTCGAATACGATAGCAAGGGACCTTCTGAATCTGTATCGCGAACAGAATTTCAGAAATATGAAATTGGTCGGCGCAGTTACCGAGTCTGACGAAAGCAGCAGCATATTGGCTTTCTATACTGTCGGCAGAGCAAAGGCCAGAATCGACCAGCCGGAAGGCGATGTTTATGAAGTGGAATATTTCCTGAAAAAAAATGAAGAGAGCTCCGCCCTGTTTCGGCGATTATGGCCAAACCCCGACCCCAACGATGAAAATCCGGGAGGAATTCTGAGTGCTATCGCTGAGAACATTGATTTTTTTCAGGTCAGGTTCTTTGACGGAGAACAGTGGACTGAAGAATGGCCGGAGGAAATGGAAGTAGTTCCCCAATTAGTTGAAGTAAATATAGTAGCGAAACAGCCAAAGCGGGGAAGGCCGGCTATGGATTCTATCACGGTAAATTTAGTCAGGTCCGCAGGTGCCACCACCGAAGCGATTGAAGGCAGCGACCAGGGAACCGGCCAACAGGAAAGCAGCGGTGCAAATACAGGCACTCAACCTTAGAGGAATATGTGAAAGGGAAGTTACAAAACTAAGAAACAACGGTTTGCTTGAAATAATGGCTATTAATAAAAACAAAAAGGCACTTGTTCTTGTAGGCGTACTGTGGATAGTAGCGCTGCTTACGGTAATCGCTACATCAGTAGGTCAAAACAGCAGACTCGATATAAAAGTTAGCGCCGTCAATACAGAAAAGCTGCGTTGCAAGTGGGCCTGTCGGGCGGGAATAGAAAAAGCCATAGGTGTGCTCAACGAGGACCTAAGAGAAAGTGACTGCCTGACCGACCTCTGGAGTGATAACGACGAAGACTTTAATAACATCAGTCTCGAAAAGTGCTGGTTCTCCGTCAAAGTCATCGACGAGTCGAGTAGATTAAACATCAACACCGTAACAAGGCAGCAACTATTGGAACTGCCCTTTTTGGAGGAGGATATAGCCGACGCGATAATTGACTGGCGGGATGGAGATGATACTCCAAGCACTGCGGGCGTATAAGGCGGATATTATGAGAATCTGCCGATTAGGTATACAATTCGCAACGGCCCCTTCAAAACAATACGGGAATTGCTGATGGTTAAAGGTGTTACTGAAGAGCTGCTCTATGGTGAGGATACAAACTTCAACGGGCTGCTTGACTACAATGAAAAAGATGGCGATGAAAGCCCCCCCGCGGATAATGGAGATGATGTGCTGGATGTGGGATGGATAGCGTATCTGACTTGTTATTCGTATGACAAGAACACAGATGCTGAAGGCAATCAGAGAGTTAATATCAACCAGGCCAATGAGAGTCAACTGCAAAACTCTTTGGAAATAAGCAGACCTCAAGCCCAGTGGATTATCCAGAGACGCCAGAATAACAATTTTACCAGCATCGCAGACTTGTTAGATAACAGCAGTTCGCAGCAGACTCAGCAGAGTTCGCAGCAGACTCAGCAGCAGAGCTCGCAGCAGACTCAGCAGCAGAGCTCGCAGCAGACTCAACAGAACCCGCAGCAGCTTCAACAAAGTTCGCAACAGAGTTCGCAGCGAGGCTCGCAAAGTAGTTCGCAACAAACTGAACCGGTGGATACTCAAACGTTCTATCAGATAGCAGACAAAATAACTGTAGACAGCGGCAGCCAGATTCCCGGAAGAGTCAACATCAACACGGCATCGAAATGGGTTTTAGTTGCGTTGTTGGGTGGCAGCGAGGCGGACGAGCAGACTGCGGAGAATATAGTCGCCTACAGAGCAGGTCTCGTAGACGGGATGCACAGTACTGCGGAATTGATGAGCGCCAGCCTCATAAATTCGGAAATATTCAGGAGAATTGCAAATAATATTACCACCCGTTCGGACGTTTTTACTATTCGATGTTTTGCAACGGCCGACAGAGGTGGGGTCAACGGAACAACGCTGCAGACAGAAGTTGTCGTGGATAGAAGTGAGTCTCCTTATACGACACTTTACTGGTATCAGGGAGCAGGTAATTTATGAGCAACATTACAACTGATATGAGGACACGGCAGTCCGCGATTGCGATAGTTCAGGATGGCAGAAAGCTTAAGGCTGTAAAACTTAAAAAACAGGGAACAGCTATTGAAGTTCTCTGGACAAAAAGCACCGAAGCCGGTGACCTGGACTGGAAAGCTTTCGAGCTTGAGTGCGGCCTGGCCGCCGAGTCTACAGGAAAAGACAACAACAGCGATAACAAAATGGTCGTGGCCGGCTTCGATTCAGCAGGTGTGGTTTTTTACCGCATCGATTTACCTACGGTGCCGGATGAAGAAATTGCTGCAATGGTAAAATTGCAGGCTGAAGCCCGGATGCCGCTGCCCGCTGAGAAGATGGAGCTGGCCTGGCGGGCCGACCAGGCACAGAATGGAAAAGTGCCTGTTACTATAGCGGCGGCAAGAAAAGAGCCCCTCGAAAAATTTGTAGAAAATGTCAGAGGCTTTGACCCGGCAAAAATACTGTTAGACTGCGAAGGAATTGTAAAGGCCTGGAGAGCGTTATTTTCGGGAGATGGCAGGGATGCTGTCGTGGTTAGTATAACAGAACGAAATTCGCAGGTTTGTCTGGCTCAAAACGGACGATTGAGCAATGCCGTGGTCCTGGATACTGGTACAGAGGACCTTTCCGTAACAAACCAGGACCCATTTGCATTTGTAGCCGGCAGATCAGTAGACCAGACTGAAAGTGCCGAAAGGTTCGTCCAGGACATCAGGAGCGTACTGGAATTATTTGGCCACGCCGAGCCTGCCGGATTGCCGATATTTGTGCTCTCGGACGACAGTGGTGCACACGAAATCGTTGTATCCTCTCTCAAGTCAGCCGGCCTGAATGTTAGAGCGGCTTATCCACAGACTGCAAAATTAGATACACAAACAAGAATCAGTCCTGCGGATATTTACCAATATCGTCTGCCGATAGGACTTGCACTTACGGTGCTTGATGGTGACACGGACCAGCTTAATATCTTCGAGCATTTGTATAGTCCTCTCAGTGAGGCGAAAAGAAAACGTCGGTTGTATTCAACGAAAACAGCCTGTGCCGTTGCAGCGATAATGTTGGTCTTACTGCTTATCGCCTCTTACGCTGTGGACGTCGCCAGCCCGGGCGCCATCGAAAAGCGATTGAATAGCGCAGGAATTGGCTCGGATATCGACCTGCTTATTCAGCGGCAAAGGTTAATAAAATCCGTTGCGTCGGAAAGGCCCGATTTGCTCCAGCTCCTAAATCTAATCAATGAAGGCGGCAGCCAGGGGATACAATTGGACAAACTGGACTTTAAGAAAGGTCGGCCGGCAAGCATAAGCGGCCAAGCACAGAGAGCCGAACAAGTGTATGAATTTCAAAAGAACCTGCTGGCAAAAAAGGGCATAACGGATGCAAAAATACAAAGCACAACACAGGACAATAAAACTAAAAAGCTAAAATTCACTATAACTTTTAATTACAAAAATTTTACCAAAAAGAGGACCCGTAGATGAGGAGTCTAAACCAGAAAGAAAAACGGACCCTGAAGTTTGGTGTAGTCTGTGCAGTAGCCATCGTCGGATTTGCGTTTGCGACAAAGTGGCTCGAACATTGGAAGCAGGTACGAAGCTCTCATACCAGGATAAGAGATAAATTGCAGGCAATTAACGTTGACGAGACAAAGAGGGCGGGACTGATGTCAATAGTGCCTGTGTTTGAGATGCCGGAGAAGGAAGAGAAACAAAAGTTCCTGTTCAGAGACAAATTTAACGAACAATTACGTAATGCAGGAATAAACAGTGAACCTTTGCAGATTCTGCCTCCTGTAAAATCGGGAGTGGCCGGTTATAAGTTGTTGCGGCTGAAATGCAGCGCAAAATGCAACTTCAGACAGGCACTCGACTTACTTGCCAGACTGAAGGAAAACCCATATCTGGTCGGGATAGAAGAGCTGAAAATAGCATGCGACCAAAAGAATCGACAGGATGTCAAGCTGGATTTAATGATATCAACATTTGTAAAGTAAGAAAGGACAGCTTATGAAACTTGATTACCTAAAAAACAATCACACAAAAGATAAAAAGGAGATTGTCTCGGTTGGTTTGCTTGGCGTCTCGGCGTTTATGGCCGTACTCATTACGTTCAAGTTGATTGGTTTTTTAGCCGCCCCCGCCAGAGCGGAGAACGCAGTTAAAAGAGCTGTCGCACTAAGTAAGCTGGATGATGAAGAGGTGAAAAAGTACATTGCCAAATCCGAAACCATTGCGGATGAGCTGAAGAAAAACAATTTGTTTGCACCACCTCCCCCGAAGCAGCATCCCGTAAACAAAGACCAGGTGCTCGGCATATTAGGCGATGAGGTATTGATAAAAGACAAATGGTACAAAGCCGGCGACAATATCGGCGATGCAAAAATTGTTGCAATCGAACCCACACAGGTCAGAATCGAGTGGGACGGCAGCGAAAAACCCTTTCTTCCAATTGATGCTAAGGGTTCTTCACCTTCGGGACCACAGCGACCCGGAGGCCCGGGTAGACCACAAGCAGCCCAGGCCGGTGGGCAGGGACGGCCCGAAACCGTTCAAGTTCAGGTCGAGGTAAGGGGCGGTGAAGGCATGGGCAGTTTTGGGGGAGACAGAGGCGATATGATGGAGAGAATGAGAGCGATGAGGCAAAGATTCGAGAATATGTCTCCGGAAGAAAGGGAACAAGCCAGGGCCGAAATGCGTGAAAGATTTGGCGGCCGGGGAGGCGGAGGCGGGGCGGGCGGCAGACGAGGAGGACGTGGCGGACGGTAACAAGTTAATTTAAGTATAATAAAAATATGAAACAGTCAAACGTAATAATATCGACTATAGTCACGGCTGGGGTGCTCCTTGCAGCCTTGGCCGTCGGTCTATATATCAGAGATAAAGGACAAAGAAGCATCTCCGCCCAATCGGAACCTGCCGACAAATCCCAGACAAAACAGGTCGATATAACAGCAAAAAACACCCAGAAGGTGGAGGATGAGCAGAGAACTCGAAATCTCTCTCCTGAGCAGGAAGCGCAGCTAAAAGAGCAAATACAGATTATTAAGCAGCAATGGGTGAATATGTCTGAGCAGGAGAAGAAGGAGTTTAGAGCTAAATTAATCGAAACATTTGACGCCAGACGACAAGATGCTGAAAACAAAGTTCAGACGTCCCCTCCCAAAGAAAGGGACAAATATAGTGAAGAATTTCTGGAAATAAAGAACAAGTGGGAGGATATGACAAAGGAAGAAAGACAAGAGTTTATGGAAAAAATGCGTGAAAATGCGAACGCCATACGGCAAGGAAATGATTAATTAAAGTGAGGTGAGTAAATTGAAAACGTCGAAATCAATATTATGGATTATAGTAGCTCTGGCAGCGATTGCCATTATTGGAAGGATTGGTTTTTACATTGCAGAGATTAATCAGATAGAAAAAGGAACTTCTATCTCATCAGCATCTGCTGCCGAACCCAACGCCCCCACCGAGGTCAAAAAGTCAGCTGACCCAAATACAACTGTCAAGGCCGAAAAACCAGCCGACTCTAATGACTCCCAAAGAACTCGGCCCCAGAGAGGACCAATGCCCGCCGGGGAAGCTGGTAGGGAAGGAAGAACAGGCAGGTCTGGGTTCTCTCCGGAAGATAGAGCCGGAATGGAGGATATGAGGGCAAGATGGGAGAATGCAACTGACCAAGAAAGAGAAGAGCTCCGGGCCCAAATGCGAGAAAAATTTGGCGGAAGAAGACCACGTGGTGAAAGAGGAGCCGGTGGCGAAAGAACGTTCGGTGGCGAAAGAAGACCGGGTGGCAGACGGCAACCAAGAGACCCCAACGACCCCAATGCGCCGGCTGAACCCAACGAACCAACTGAACCAAATAAGCCGAGCGAACCGGTCGACCCGAACAAGATAATGGAAAACGTAAACCTTAAAGATATGCAGGTGAAGGACATCGTTAAGAAACTTGCGGAGTGGACAGGCAAGGTCATTATTCCAGCCGATGACGCAATGAAGCAGAAAATAACCATATACTCCACGAAGGATCTGCCGAGAACCGAGGCTATTGTGATGATTTACACCGCCTTACGGGCAAAAGGTATTGTTGCCGAACAATCCGACAACGTGATTGAACTAAAATCTATTAAAGATGTAAGACTTGGCCCGGTCCCGACAGTACAGGCCGATTATGCTCTCGCAATGATTGAAAATAAAAAGCAGGTGGTCCAGAAATTCTTTAAACTTCATAATTACGGCCCTTCACAGATGGGCCAAGTTATTCAGCCTTTGATTGGCGACTACGGCTACGTCAGCGCTGATGAAACTACAGGCCAACTGTTGGTGATTGATACCGTAGAGAATCTGATGCGCATCGAGCGGATTATCGACCAGTTTGATGTACCGGAAGCTGAGCAGACCGTGACAAAGATCATCCCCGTTAAATTTGGTGACCCTTCCGAGATTGTTCAGATGCTAAAAATCCTGTTAGGGGAGAGCGAGGGAATCAGCACAATGCGATACAATCGCTTCGGAAGAAGTGACAGGAACCGCAGCAGCAGCAATCAATCATCTTCACAAAGACCTCCGAGCCAAGGTGGCTCACCCAAACCAGGTGATTCCAAGGGAGAGGCAACATCGGTTACGATTGAATCAACAAGGGGCCCGGTCGTACTCATCCCCGAGCCAAGGCGCAAATGGATAATTGCCAAAGCCTCGGCCGAGGACATGAAGCAATTAGAAGAGTGGATAACAAAATTTGACATGAAAGAACCGGTCCAGTCGGAATATGAGGTGGTTCAGCTAAGATATGCCGACCCCCGGGAAATCGAAGACAGTGTCGGCGACGGATTCAGGGACCTGCCGGGTATGGAATTCCTGCCAAGCATCCTTATTGAGCCCCTCGTCAACACAAAACAGGTTATCATCTTCGGAAGGCAAGACCTGCGAGAGATAGTCAAGAAAATGATCGAGGAGATAGATGTTCCCCCCGGCCAATTCGAGACAAGGCATTTCAAACTAAAATATGCCGACCCCGACCAAATCAAAACGAGTATAGATGAACTCTTTGGCGAAGAAGGCCTTCAAAGCAGCAGCAGTAGCAGATATAGTCCATATTACTCTCCCTTTTCTCGGCGAGGCCAGAGCAGCGGAACCTCCTCTGATATGGTAAAAACAATATCATACGTTTCGCTCAAGCAGGTAACGGTAATTGCCTCGCCTGAGAAAATGATAGAAATTGCAGCACAGATAGAAAAATGGGACGCTCCGTTAGATGTTAATGAAGTCAGGCCCAGAATCATTGAGCTGCACAATACCGACCCAGTCCAGATGGCCGATTTGCTCACGACGCTTTTCAGCGAGAGTACGGGCAGCAGCGGAAGAACGTCCATTTATGATATTATCTACGGCAGGTCAACAGAGGATAAGCAAAAGATTGTCGGCCCGCTATACGGCAAACTGACCTTTGAGGATGTCCCGGGGACAAAGAAGATAATTGTAATTAGCAAGATTGCCGAGGCATACGATGTTGTTGAGCAATTGATCCGAGACCTGGATAAGGCGGAAATGGGTGAAATTCCTAAAGTAGTAACCCTCAAATACGCACATCCGGAAGACCTGGCGGAGCGTCTAAATGCTATGTTCAACGAGCCGGGCACTACTACTACAATTCAGCGTAGTGACCGCGGATTATCCCAATACTCGATGGATTCTGAAAGTGGGACAAGCAGCTCCGGCCAATCCGGCCAGAATACCACCAGCCAAGAGCCCTATAGGCCCTGGTGGACTACCGGACGACAAAATGTCGATGAGCAGCCGATAAGCAACGTCATAGGAAGGATTCGTTTCGTTCCCGACCCTCGTACTAAATCCATCCTCGTGCTGTCTCCGCCGGAGTTTATGGATAACATAGTGAAACTGATTGAAGAACTTGACATACCCGGTAAGCAGGTAATGATAAAGGCGGTCATTATGGAAATCGACCACAGTAATGTAACGTCTCTCGGCCTGCAGCTCAAAACGGGCTCATTTGATGTGGGGGAAAACGCAATCACTGCCCTCAACAGCCTCAATTTTCTCGAAGAGCATGGTGCCTTTACATTTGAGGCGGGGATGAGCGTCACTGCAATGGTTGATTTCTTAGTGAAAAAAACCAACGCAAAGATTCTGAATCAACAGACACTTTGGACTAAAGACAACGAAGAAGCAATGTTCTTCAAAGGTAAAAGAGTTGCATTCCCCACGAGTATGACAAGCTCGGCGACGGCGGGTAACGTACAGAATTTCGAATTTCAGCAAGTAGGTATGACCCTGCGGGTCCGGCCAAGTATCACCCCCGATAACAACGTGGATATGATTATAAACGTGATTCTCTCACAGCTTACCGCGGACAAAGAAAATGCGCAGCCGGTCAGGACCGAGATGGATACGACGACCAATATGATAATCCAGCATGCCCAAACACTTATGCTCGGCGGCATCCTTTTCCAGACAGACAGCACAGTCGAGCGAAAGGTTCCCGTGTTGGGGGATATGCCTGTGGCCGGCGGCTTGTTCCGTCACAACAACATTGTAGAAAGTAACGAGGAACTGATTGTATTTATTACACCTTATGTAATAGATGAACCGGACAATCTGCTTCCGGAAACAAAAGCCGAAATTGAGCCTAAATTAGAAAAACTGGAAACCATACGAGAAGACCTGGAAGCTATATTAGGAAGCAGTAAATAGGCAAGGCCGGTACTTTAGACGTGACTCGGCAAGCGCTTTACAGAGCTTGGAAGCGCGCAGTACTGAGCCTATTACGGGATTGACGCATTTGTTATATCGTTACCCCCTTGTGCAAGACGTTGCAAAAGGGGGTTTCTTTATACCTTCGGGTAGACCCAGGGCTTGCGGTACTCGCGGCGAAGCAGTTTATTGGCTTCCGGGTCATTGACGACTACTTCTCTCTCGCCGTCCCATTCAACGCTGCGGCCAATTTTGAGTGAAAGCATGCCCAACAAGCTCATATTCGTCGAACGGTGACCTATCTCGATATCGCATACTGGTCGCCTGCCTGTCTTAATACAGTCCATAAAGTTCGCCCACAGTTCAGGGATGTTCTGCTGGTCAGGCTCGTGCAATTGGGCTTTTTCGTGGATTACCTTTTGTCCTCTGCCCACAGGATAGAATTTCCAGCCATCTATCCAGCCTATATGCAAGATGCCTTTTGTACCGTAGAAATAACAGCCGACACTTTCGCCTTTGTCGGTATTATTACCGGCAAACTGCCTATGCTCCCAGACCGCCGTGAAACTCTCGAACTCGAAACTGGCAACCTGGTGGTCCGGTGCATCAGTTGTCTGGGCCTGAGCTGTATTTACAGGCGGGCCTTTGATAGCCCGGCCTCCCGTAGAAAATACCCGCCTCGGATACTTCTCCTCAGTCCACCAGAGAATCTGGTCCATCCAGTGTACTCCCCAATCGCCGAGTGTGCCATTGCCATAGTCGAGAAATCCTCGAAAGCCCTTTGGGTGTATCTTGGTATTGAATGGCCGCAGCGGTCCGGGCCCGCACCACATATCCCAATCAAGGCCCTTGTGAGGCTCTTCGTTTGCTCTTGGTGTTTCCGGTCCTCCTCCGTAATGCACAAAGGCCCGAACCATACCGATTTTGCCGGCCCTGCCTTCCTTCAGGAACTTCATTCCGGAAACATTATGAGGCGATACTCGGCGATGTGTCCCCACCTGCACAACTCGGTCGGCTGCACGGGCGGCGTTGACCATAGCTCGCCCTTCCATAATGGTATGGCCGATGGGTTTTTCAACATAAACGTGCGCTCCTGCCTTGACCGCTGCGATAGTTATCAGAGGATGCCAATGGTCGGCCGTAGCCACGATAGCAATCTCAGGCTTTTCCCTCTCCAGAAGCTCCCGATAGTCCTGATATTTCTTGGGCTTGTCACCGCTGAGCCGCTCCACCTCGCCGGCGGCAGGGTCCAGTTGGTTCCTGTCAACATCGCACATAGCGACCATCTTGCACCGGCCCGACTGCATTGCAGCCCGACAGATATTCATACCCCACCAGCCGCTGCCAATTAAGGCGGTACGGTACTTTCTATCTGCAGCTCTTAGAATATTAGGTGCAGCCAGAGCCAAACCCGTGGCCATAGACGATTTGAGAAAGGTACGACGGTTCATTGACATGATTATACCTCCTTTGAGAATTAGAATACCCGGTTCCTCTTGATACGGACAGTTTACAGGTTGCTGTTTCTTTGCAGCTTTTGTATAAAATCATATCCCACAAATGCCGCCGGATTTTGCCTATTAATGTATCAGCACAGATTTATAAGTCAAGAGAAAAGTTACAATCGACGCCGGAAGTTCAGGGTAAGGCAAAAATTTCGCCCAAAGAGCTTGCGTCAACGAGAAGATTTCGGTATGCTTAAAGCAAGTACTCAGCAGTATAGCTGGGCTGTGGTTGCTTGTTTCAAACCAACTAAAATACTCAAAAAATTGAGGAGTAACCTGGTATGGAGATGAAACGTCGTGAATTCTTAATAAAGTCGATGGCGTCAGTAGGAGGACTTTTACTCGGAGAAGGGTGTAGTAATGGCGCAAAACAGAAACCCACAACCTTTAATCCTTATGAGCGTGTGCCCCTGGGGAAAACAAAGATTAAGGTCTCTCGCGTCGGATTTGGAACGGGTATGCGAGGCGGAGGCCGCCAGTCAAACCAGACCCGCTTAGGCAAAGAAAAATTTGAAGGCCTGCTCAAGACCGCGTATGAACGAGGTATCCGGCTATTTGACGCCGCAGACCTATATGGTACACACCCGTACCTGGCCTCGGCTATGAGCAAGATGCCACGTGAGAAATACGTAATCAATACAAAAATCTGGTGGCAAAAAGGCGGCATACCCGAACCCGAACGCCCCGATGCCGACGTGGTCGTAAAGCGGTTCCTAAAAGAACTGAAAACCGATTACATAGACGTGATACTTTTACACTGCGTCACCTCGGAGAAATGGCCGCAGGAGCTGCGAAGGCAGATGGACATCCTTGATAACCTCAAACACAAAGGTATCATCCGAGCGCATGGAGTATCATGCCACTCACTATCAGCCTTGCAGGCCGCCGCAGACGAGCCGTGGGTTGACTCCGTGAACGTGCGAATCAACGCTTACGGCAAGAATATGGACGGACCAATTGAGAAAGTCGAGCCCGTGGTCAGGAAGCTGCACAAGGCAGGCAAGGGTGTAATAGGTATGAAGCTGATTGGTGAGGGCGCTTTCCGAAACAGCGACGAGCAGCGCGACAACTCAGTCAGCTACGTACTCGGCCTGGGCTGCGTGGACGCTATGGTCGTCGGCTTTGAGAAAATCGAAGAGGTTGATGACTTCGCCGCGCGCGTCCGCAAAGTGCAGAGAAATCCGGAACCGGCTGTTGCCAGTGCTCTGCAGGCCTGCGCCGTATGACCGAAATTTGTAACGCTTTTAGCTTGGTCGCAGGCAGACATACAATTTAATAACTTGGTCTTTTTAAGCTCTCACGAGGATTTTTCTTTCATTGTGATTTGAAAATGATAATCTGTTGAAAGAAAGATAAGGAGATTGGTCCTGTGAAAATAGATATCGAAAATCGCGTCCTGGAACTTATCGAAGGCGATATCACCGAGATGGAAACTGATGCTATTGTCAACGCCGCCAATGCTCAGTTGGTTCTGGGCGGCGGTGTCGCAGGAGCAATCAGTAAAAAAGGCGGCCCCAAAATACAGTTCCAATGCAATAAAATAGGAGGGACTTTCGTAGGAGGTGCCGTCATAACAACCGGCGGTAAACTGAAAGCAAAATACGTAATTCACGCCGTCGGCCCCCGGATGGGAGAAGGAAACGAAGACGAAAAGCTAAAAAATGCCACGCTGAATTCACTTAAAATAGCTGACGAAAATCACTTAAAAAGCATCTCGTTTCCGGCAATCAGCACGGGTATTTTTGGCTTTCCTATCCAAAGGTGTGCCGAAATTATGCTCAAAACAACTATAGATTACCTAAAAGGCCAAACCGGGCTGGAAAAGGTCCTCTTTTGTCTATTTGGGCAGGACAGTTACAAGGTCTTCGAAAACCAGCTAAACAGGGAAATCTCAAAATAAGGACTGTTGGGATACAACAACAACAATAGAAGTCGCGGCCGCCGTGGCTATATGAATATGTAAACAGGAAACTTGAGTCTCGTTGAAGGCATAATAAACTTATCATTTTTTTTACCAATTTATTATTGATTTTTAGCCTTGATACCACTAAATTCAACATAATAATGGATAGAGGGCTGTTCTTTTCAGGGAAAAGAAGGCTCAGCTTTTTTGAGAAGGCACGGCTATGGAAAAGAAATTCAGCGTATTCGAGATTCTGGAAATAGCTGAAAGAATCGAGATTAATGCCGCCAGATTTTACCTCAAAGCGGCGGAGCTTTTTGATGACCCGGAGCACCGTAATATTTATTATAAGCTGGCAAACTGGAGGGCCAAACACGAGAAGATTCTGGCACAGAGAAGAAAGGAGTATTCTGAGAAAACCGGCGAACTCGGAACCTTTGACCCTGATGATTATGTATTATCAAATCCCGAGGTAATGGCGGGTCTCACCTGGCTCGGCAGCAAAACAGACCACACCAAAGAGCTGACCGGAAAGGAAACAATAAGAGAGATACTGCTCGATGCTATCAAAAGATCTGATGAGGTGCTCGCTTTTTACGAAGGCTTGAAAGACTTTGCCCGTGACCCGGCCGGCAAAGAAATTATCGATAAGATTATCGACGAAGAAAAGCAAAATATCAAACTACTCACTGAACAATTACAACAAAAATAATTGTCTCCACTAATCATCTGCAACGAACCAACTGTTCGCGGTCATACTCGATGTGAGGAATGTTTGTTTTCAGGTCTTCGATAAAACGCAAACCGTCCTTCCAGTAACCTGCAGTCGGGCGCAAATCACTATGAAAACCTGCAAAATACCGGTTTATATTTGCTACTAATAATTCTCGCAAATACTTGCTCGCCATTGAGGACAACGACACCGGCAAAAACCGCCCATCGGCACCCACTACAAAATGCAAACGCATCTTCTTACCGTAAGAATACAATTCATAGCTGCTGGCCGCAGGTCTCTCAGATAGAATCTTCAGCTCCATATATGAAAACATCCGCTGCAAAATCGCGCGATAGTGAACACGCCCCCCCTGCCTATCGACGATAATCTGCAATTCATCTCCTGCAAAATTGTCAAAGGCGTTCTTTATAAGTCGCGAGGTTGCGGTAAACAGCACGCGAGATTTGTTTTTCACGCTGCTGACCATCTTATTGTAATGCGCAACATCCAGACAGCAGCTTTTTAGCTTTAACAACTTGATGCCGTTTGCAGTCAGGTCATCGGACAGCACTGCTGAGGCCAATGCTATATCAGCCGGTTCGGCTCGACTGAGCTCGCCGAAGCCAGCCGAAATGCGACAGCCGCCGGCGTCTTTGTACCAGGGATAATCACTTAATCGCTCAAGGCAATCCGGACATAACAGCGCAATCAATTCAGTCAATGTGGCCGGTTCTTTGCCAAGGCACTTCAGACAGGCAAGGACCGTTCGTTCCAGATGTTTTGTGCCTAACGATTTATTGTAGGCCTTTTTGCTGTCGGTGATAAGCAGTCGACCGGCAAGGCGTTTGCGTTTATTGGCAAGGCTCCTCCGCAAAATCTGCCAAAGGTCAGCCCCGATTAGATTATGGGGAACCGAGAAAGTGCTCGATGAGACAACCAGCGGCCCCAGAATCGGACCAAAACCGGCTTCATCAATCCCTACCAAAACTGCCATCCCTGTAATCCTTTACAATCAGTACAAAAAGTCTTATACACTTGTACCCTTATGCACTTATTATTATCCCCGGTGCGACTCGAACGCACAACCTCTGGCTCCGGAGGCCAACGCTCTATCCATTTGAGCTACGGGGACGAAAAATCACCATATTTAACTAATTTACTACGCAAAAACAGCTAATAAGTCAAGAACATAAATGCCTGTATTGGCCGATATTTGCGGTTTTATTGGAATTTTAACCGTACGATTTTTATCTTTATATGGTATAATAATATAGGTCCCGGATAGAAAGGGCGATAGACAAATGCTGAAGAATGAAGGCTTTTTGCAATCAAAAACGACATTAGTTCTGCTGCTTCTTGCTGTTGTATGTCGGACTGCTATTGCAGATGCCGAGTGGCCATGCTGGAAACGTCAGGAAGTCGACTTGCGAATGACCGGCGGCTCTCGCATAAAGGCCATCAGCTATCCTCAGGACAAACCGCTGCCTCTGAGCGCTAAAAGAGCCGGCCAAAGACAGACGGCAGTGCGACAAAAAACCTTTACCGCCCAGGCAAATTTACAGCTTACACCGCTTGCCCCGGAAACTACAACCTCAGTCTTTGTCAACGTTATCGACTCACCTCCAATATCAGGCTTCGTACCCTGGATCGCTGTTTCCGTTACCAACGCCCGTCTGGGCGAGTGGGAAGTTGATGCCGTACCCACAACATCGGTCACCGGCAATTACCTGCCCGGCTCGAATCCACAATCAGACTACGCAATCGGCATCTATGACACCGGGGCCGGTGCACACCTAATGGGTGACATAGCCGCCGAGCAGGCCGGTCTTTTCAATTACACTTATCTTACCTCAAACATGACCGAAATTTATGGTGCTACGGGTTCGTCGGTTTTTGTCTGGGTAAGTCAGCCGATAGGTCTCTTCATTGATGGACTCGGTGCACTTGACCCAAATGGCCTGCTTATTGATAACTCCAGCATGGTAGGCGAGACAAATGTTTCAATCCTCGTCGGTGACCCGTATGATTCGCCGAATCTGCCGACCGCTATTGGTTCGCCGATGTCGGTCTACTTTGCCGCCTGCCTTCGCAATGACCGGCAAATCTCCATCTTTCACGACAGTAACCAATTCACCACGCCTGATGCACAATTTTACGAAAGCTACGACCCATCCATCCCGGACTATTCAAACACAATATATCTGGACCTGCGGCCAATCGGCGCCGCCGCCGTCCAGTACCTCTTTGACCCCTTCGATCCGGAGTACCCTCCATTCAGTCCTTCGATAATAATGGCGGGCTTAACAGGCCAAAGCCTTTTCTTCACCAATCGAACCGACCTTGCTCACAACAACAAAACCTCCATCCAAAAAAAGTTTATGGTCGACACCGGTGCACAGATTTCAGTCATCAGCGAATCACAGGCAACCGAGCTGGGGCTCAAAAAATCCGACCCCAATTTCTGGGTCGAAATAACGGACGTCACCGGCGACACCATAGATGCCAAAGGATTCATTATCGACTTGCTTGAAATCAGTGCCGACCCCGAATGGCTCAGCTTCACTAATGTCCCCGTTGTCATGCTCGACGTAATGTCGCCGGAGGGCGGAACTCTCGAAGGTATCATCGGAATGAACCTCTTCGTCGAGTTCAACCTTGTATTTCATGGCGGAGGACTGCCCGACTACGGCGGCCATGCACTTTTATTAGAGCCTGTCGACTATCGCACTGTTTGCGATATAGCACCCGGCGATGGCGACGGCAAGATTGACAAATTAGACCTCGCTGCTTTCGTTGATGCCTGGCTGGCCACCCCAACCTCAACCAACTGGAATCCAAGGGCCGACTTGGCGCCGGTCGTTCGTGACGGCAGGGTCGACTTCTACGATTTTGCCATACTGGCAGAATACTGGGGACAGGAAATAGCTCCCTAATCAAACGCCGGTATCCCATTTCGCAAAGCAGGCATTTATTTGACATATCCGCACTTTAACAATATGATAAGTCAATTACTTTGCAGAGACTATCTATGCGAATCCTAATTGACTTTGTATATTTACTGGCCGCGATAGGCTACAGCCCCATCGTCATATATCGTGCCGTCAGGCATAAACGCTACCGTAAAGGCTGGGCCCAGCGGTTCGGCAAAATCACCCGAAAGTTTCCCGAAAAAAAATGTATATGGCTCCACGCCGTCAGCGTAGGAGAGGTCAACGCCGCCAAGACCGTCATAAAAGAGCTTCAAAACAAATTCCCGGATTTCGAAATCGTAATCAGCACAACCACCGACACCGGCTTTGCCCGCGCAACCAACACATTTGGCAAAAATATCCATATATTTTACTTCCCCTTCGATTTCTCCTTCACAATGCACCGTGCCTTCCGCAACATTCGACCGTCAATCTGCCTGCTGATGGAGCAGGAAGTCTGGCCAAATTTCGTCCGAATTGCGCAGCAGTTAAATATCCTCGTCGTCGTGGTCAACGGCCGAATCAGCGACAAAACCTTTGCAAGGTACAAAAAACTAAAACCGATTGCCAAAATAATATACCGTAAAGTAACTCTCATTCTTACCCAGACTCAACAGTACGCTCAGCGTTTCAGAGAACTCGGCTGCCCTGATAAAAGAGTAATCGTTACCGGCTCACTAAAATACGACACCGCGCAAACAGAAGACAAAGTCGACGGTGCCGATACCCTCGCGGCCCAGCTCAATATCACTGATGAAAGATTGTGGGTGGCAGGTGCCACAGGCCCGGGCGAGGAAAAAATCCTCCTCGATGTCTTCAAAAATCTAATCTCCCGGCAGCAATTCAAAGACCTTCGGCTGGTAATCGTCCCCAGAAAACCGGAAAGATTCGATGAAGTCGCTTTGCTCATTAAAGACGCCGGTTTCGATTTTGCCCGCTACAGCTCTCTCAAAGATACTGAAACCAAATATCCCGAAAAAACACCCGTAATTCTCGGCGATACAATGGGCGACCTGCGAAAATTCTATTCGCTCGCAGCGATTATTTTCGTCGGCCGCTCCCTCGTTCCAATGGGCGGCTCCGACATGATGGAAGCCGCCGCCCTCGGCAAGCCCACCCTCTTCGGCCCGCACGCCTTCAATTTCAAACAAACCGTCGACGCACTTCTAAAAGATGAGGGTGCCGTTATGGTAAAAGATGAACAGGAACTGCTCCAGATGATGCAAAAATGCCTTACTGACCCCAATTTCGCCCAAAAAATCGCCCGCAATGGCCAGGAGGTTATCAGAAAAAACCAGGGTGCCACACAAAAAACCATCAACCAAATCACAAAACTGCTGAGCAATACTTGAACAAAAAACTTTTCCCGTATCTACTTTTTCAGCCTTTCAGCCAATGCTCTAATATGCCCCGGCCCGGTACCACAGCAGCCGACCAGGCAAATTCTGCCGTCCCAACTATGTCAACTCTCGCAGAAGAGTATCGACATGGGAGACGAACTTTTGCGTGTTATCCAGCCAGCCGCCCACATCATCGGCCTTAAACATGGCAAAGTCTACATAGTCACCTTTCAGACGGCTATCAAAAAGCAGGTCGAAATGTCCACCCAATTCTTTCGGGATTAAGCCTGTCTTGACAAGCTCGCGATGCATCAAGGAACGAAGATGTCCATGTTTGCTTGTAGACAGGTTCTTAGTCAACAGCAACGCTGAAACCGCGTAAAAGCACGCATAGTAAAGACGATTCACATAAGAGTTAACGTGCCCCGCATCGAACAATGTCTTGGCCTCATCAATAGCCTCGTGTGCACGCTCCATACGGTAAGCAATCAAAGTTTTTTCTTCATCAGTCATAAAACCACTCCCTCTCGGTCGACGTTTTTATGAAAAGGCATAGCCCGGTAAAGAGGTGAATCCCACTGTTGTTTGCTGTAAACAATAAGCGTAAGTACCTCACAAGTCTCCAGTTCCAAAGGATACACATTATCACGTATTCTCATCTCAAGAGCCATATCTACAGGTCCATTTACTTTTATCAGAACATCATAGTCTGAGTCTCTATCGGCATCCCCACGAGCGCGTGAACCGTACAGAATCACGTCTGCATCCGGAACAACCTGCCTGATAGCTCTTTTGCATCGATGCAGCAGTTCAACATCCACGGAACTGCCTCTCCACGAATCAATAGATATCATCTTCCACCTGTGCCCCAAAATAGCATCAAGAATTTTTCACCGTGCTCTATACTAACAAAATTGTGACACAATTCCCACAATATATTCGCAGTTCCCACAGGCACATTACTACCTTAGTCTCGAACACTCTGTGGGCATTATTTCAGCTTTCCTGCCACGGCTTCGATATGCTCCGGCCCGGTACCACAGCAGCCGCCGATGATGGTTACACCTGCCGAGTGTATTTTTTCAGCCGCTGCTGCGAAATCCTCCGTCGATACATTGTAGACCGCTTTGTCGTCAACTAATTCCGGCTTGCCGGCATTCGGCTCAGCAAAAACACACACAACCTGACTCAAAGCTCTCACCGCCAAAACAAACTTCTCCGCCAGCTCCACATATTCACCAAGTGTCGCAGTGCCGCAATTAAAACCTACTGCGTCAACACCGAGCGCAACTATTTTTGAAACTGCTGCGTTAACATCCACTCCCATCATCGTCTTGAAATCGTCACCCCGTTTATCAAAGGCCATCGACGCAAAAACAGGCAAGTCCCCACAAACAGATTTTACTGCCTCGATAACAATGGCCGCCTCATCGAGAGCCATCATTGTCTCGATGATAAACCCGTCCACCCCCCCTGTCAGCAGCGCCTTCGCCTGCTCACAAACTGCATCTTTTAACTCTTCCGGCTTCATTTTCCCCAAAGGTTCCAAAAATTCTCCGCTCGGGCCTATATCGCCTAAGACGTACTTCTCTTCCCCCGCTGCCCGCCGGGCAATCTCGGCGCCCGCAGTATTTATCATCGCAACTTTGTCAGCCAAGCCGTGCCGGCCCAAAGCATATTGATTCGCCCCAAACGTGTTGGTAAGGACCGCATCGCTGCCCGCCTCCAGATACGCCCGATGGATATCAAGAATAGTATCGCCCGACTCGATATTCAGATAGTCATTGCACTTCCCTGCCTCAATCCCCCTCGCAAACAATTGCGTCCCCATCGCCCCGTCTAACAGAAGCAGTCCCTTACTAATTCTCTCTTTTAGACTCATCCTGCCCATAACCAGACTCCTTAGTTTATTTTCAGTACCTTCCCTTTTATCTCACCGGTACACCTATCCCCACAAACGCGGAAACATTCGACCGCTTCGATTTATATACAATTTATACTCTTCTCCGAAGCGGTCAAGCATCATTCTTTCTTCAACCGGTATGCGAAACAGGTACAGCGGTACAGATGTAATCAGAAAGGCCGACCCCGCAATCCAGTTATGCAGTAACAACACCTGGGCGATTGCCCAAAGAAAGTGTGCGGAATACATCGGATGACGGATATATTTGTATACACCTTTCGTCACAAGCGAATGCTCTTCCCTGATTTCCATCATTGGCGACCAGTTCCGGCCGAGGTCGACGTGTGACCGCCAAAGCAGCAGCAACGCCCCCGCAAAAACAACTGTCCCCACCCAGCCGGCCCACATCGGCAGCTCATAATCCGCGAAGTCCAGCCAGCCTGTTAAAAGGTATACCAAAGGCGCAGCAATAAAACCCAAACTAACTACAACCAGCAGCAATTTATCAAGCCAATTCTTCCGGTCATCAGTGAATTTAGTCCGGTCGTATCCCCTCACATACAATTTCCGCACGACAGAGCCTGTAACAAAACCGATTACATAGATAACTTCGAAAATGCCGTCAAGCACGGGTATATGCCTTATATTCCTAACCCGGTTATTCAACTATTTGAGCATTAATAATTCTGTAAATATTCTTGTAACCACTCGTCCCGGGGCGATTGAAAAGAATATTGCGTCGTATCTCCGTAAAACTCTCCGATTTTACAGACTTCAGGCTAAGCCTGACAGTGGCCGAACCATCGGAGCCTTCCTCCCCATACATAATTATCTTTATAGAGGCCGGTATAAAAAATTCCTTGGAAACCTCCCTGTATCTATCCAGTTCTGCCATAGCCACAGCTTCCCCATTTACATCAAAATACTCAATCTTTCGAACTAAATAGTCCCGGCGACTGATATATATCTTCTTGTCAACCCCACGCTTGCCATTGCCTCTGACAAGCACGTCAAAGTTGTCTTCTTTAGACAAAGACCAATCCTTTTCATTACTGACTTCGACTATCCCAAGGCCTTCTCCCAGAGTTTTAGGAACAAACATAAGTCCGCTCGAAGAACCCTGCTCCGACCATTTACCCCACGAGTATCGGCTGACTTCAGGCTTGATTAAAAGCCAGAACTCGCTTGCGTTTGAGCCGAGAACAATACCTCTCGGATTAAAACCAATATCGCCCTGAAGATAAACTTCTGCCGGTGGATTCGCCCAGATTTTCACCGCAAAGTTTTCGTTGTGTGCTTTGCCCTCACTATAGTACTGCCAAAGACATTGACCGCTGGCCTTCAAAGGTCCTATATTTTGCGAACGCGAACTCAAAGCGTGCAGCGCCTCAGACACAGTTTTTTTGCCCGGAAAAACCGGCTCCGGCTCACGCCTTTGCGGCTCGCAGCCGGCTACAATTAATAATAAAATCACCCAGGCAAAATAAAGTATCAATCGCAGGCTGCTTCTCGGTTTTGAATTTTGAATTTTAAACATTTGAATTCGTTTAGTATTTCGTGCTTCGAATTTCGGATTTACTCCATCCACTATACGCTAAACACTATACGATATTTACAAGTCCACCTGAAGTATTTGGCCAATCTGGGACGATAATTGTTCGATTTGCTCCTCATCCAGATGCGGATTTATCAATTCCACGAATTCCTTATCGCCGCCCGCTATCCTCAAACGCCATATTTCCTTGCCGTCTTCGGCTTTGGATGAATCGTACTTAAGACGCCTTTTGCGCATCAAAACAAGCGCCAACACAAACCGGAAGTTTATCTTTTCCTGCTCTCTCTCACCTGCCAGCCGCTCAAAAAAGGCCATCAGCATCTCGTCATCAACGAATATCTGTTTTTTCTCGTCCGGGTGTGGCAGTCTGGTCTTCCAGTAACAAAAAACATTCGGCTTATGCTCATTCCAATAGTCGGCACAAAAATCCTGACGCTTTAGTCCTTCCTCGCTTTCTACAAGAGCGCCATAGTATTCTTCGCCGGCCTCTATCCGCCTGCCCGCCCCGTAGCAATGCCCCAACGGCTTATCAATTTCCCATTCGTCCATTTGAAGAACCTTTTTGCAAATCCTTTGCTGCTTTTTCCACTTCACGCCATACACGAAGCAGGTTAGTGCCCCATATTTTTGCAATATCGTCTTCGCAATACCCTCGTTTAACCAATTCAATCGTAACATTCAATGCTTCGGAATGGTCGTTAAAGCCGGGGATACCGCCACCGCCATCAAAATCACTGCCGATACCAACATGGTCTATCCCTGCAATCTTAACTGCATAGTCTAAATGGTCAACAAAATCCTTCAGACTTGCAGGCGGGTATTTCGCATTGATTTCTTTCATTTGCTCATTGAACCACTCGATATCCTTTGTCTCGCTATTACCTGCTTCTCCTAAACTTTTTATCGCTTTACGTCGTTCGGGCGAATCCGGCTTCAAAAAACCGCTATACGCTACTATCTGAATAACGCCGCCGTTTTTCGCAAGCGCTTTCAACTGCTTATCATACAAATTCCTTGAGTGGTCGGCAAGTGC